>TARA_B110000259_G_scaffold83079_1_pt1 | contig 19048 bp, 16 predicted proteins | sample TARA_B110000259 | Tara Oceans TARA_B110000259 (sample SAMEA4397649) | marine metagenome | biome: Polar Biome; feature: [SRF] surface water layer (ENVO:00010504); material: water (ENVO:00002006), including particulate matter (ENVO:01000060) such as... | depth 5 m | reverse complement strand
TTTACTTCTGCAAGTTTCTGCTCATCAGACAAACGCATCCAAAAATAGTTGTCTATTCTAACATCTCCGTGTTTCTCTAACTTCGTTGGTTTTTTCTCTGCTGTAGGTGCTTTTGCATCTATATTTTTCATGGGTTCATTTTTACAAGCGATTGCAAAAATAAGACTTAAAATTTATAGTTGTTGTAAATAATGCTCTCATTTTTAGATGTTTTTATATGAGCACAATTTACTAATTTTGTTTTTAAATAATACAAAAAAAAAAGCATGTTTGAAGACTTATCTGGAATGATGAATAAATTGAAAGAAGCACAACAAGAAATTGAAAAAACAAAAACCAGATTAAATTCCGTTTTTATTGAGGAAACTTCTACAGACAATAAAATTAAAATAACCTTGACCGCAAATAGCATAATCAAAAATATTTCTATTGACAACTCGCTACTTTCCGATGCAGAAGAGCTTGAAGATTTTTTGATTCTTACCCTAAACAAGGCACTTGCAAAAGCATCCAAAATTAATGAAGATGAAATGGCAACAGCTGCAAAATCAAACATGCCAAATATTCCTAGAATGAATATGTTTAAATAGCAGAAAAATTATTTAAACTCCTCTACCTTACTTTCAAGAGTAATTTTAATATGAATATTTAATATGTAGCTATGATTAAAGAAAAAAAGAATTCTTCTGCAGGAAGGAAAGCTCTAAAATGGAGTTTCTCCATTATTGTCATTTTATTAATTGCATTAATTGCGATTCCTTTTGTATTTAAAGATAGAATTGTGACAATGGTCTCAAACACTCTTAATAACACTATAAATGCAACGGTAACTTTTAAGGAACCAGACTTAAGCTTATTTAGAAATTTTCCTTTCGCTAGTCTGAGAGTAAAAGAAGTAACAATAATAAATAAGGCGCCTTTTTTAGGAGACACCTTATTTAATGCTGAAAAAATAAACTTCACTATAAAGCTAACTTCACTTTTTGATAGTGAAACGGAACCTTTAGAAATTAATGCTGTTTCCTTAGTAAACGGAGCTATCAATATTGTTTTTAATAAAAATAGTCTTGGTAATTTTGATATTGCTAAAAAGAGTACTTCGATATCAAAACCGTCCCAAAACACACTGTCTTTGTCTATAAATGAATATACATTAGAAAACATTGACTTTAGTTTTTTTGACGAAACTTCTCAAATAAAATTGGCCGTAAGTAACATTTACCATTCAGGGAAAGGAAATTTCGAAAAAGATATTTTAGATCTTGATACAAAGACAACTGCCAAGATCTCTTTTGAGATGGAAAAGATAAATTATCTGAAAAATGTAACTATAAAATTAGATGCTCTTTTAGGAATCGATTTAAAAAATTCAAAATATACCTTTAAAGAAAACACGGGGTACATTAATCAACTACCACTAGAATTCAGTGGTTTTATTCAATTGGTTGAAGAAAATCAGTTGTATGACATGACCTTTAAAACGCCAACATCATCCTTTAAAAATTTATTGGCATTATTACCTAAGCAATATTCTGGAAATTTAAACAGTATTAAAACCGAAGGAAATTTTGATTTAAAAGGGACTGTTAAAGGAGCTTTTTCTAAAACCACCATACCTACCTTAGACATTTCTTTTATCTCTAAAAACGCCCTATTTAAATACGCAGATTTACCAAAAGCTGTAAATAATATTAATATAGATGCAAATATAATCAATACAACAGGTTTTATAAAAGATACTTATGTAGCCATTAATAATACGGACTTTCAGATAGACAAAGATATTTTTAGTGCAAGCGGAAACTTTATAAACCTTACGGAAAACGCAACTATAAATTTAAAAGGAAAAGGAAGTATCAATCTAGATAATATTAGCAAAGTATATCCGATTGCTTTAGAAAACCAATTAAAAGGTCTTTTAAAAGCAGATGTTACCATAAAATTTGACATGAATTCTGTTGAAAAAGGAAACTATCAAAACATAAAAAATAAAGGCAATATTACAATTTCTGATTTTGAATACAACGGTGAAGATGTTGCAAATCCATTTTACATTGATAAAGCTTCAATTACTTTTAATACAAATACCATCGAATTAGAAGAATTAAAAGCAAAAACAGGAGTTTCAGATTTAGCGATTCAAGGAAATTTAGAGAACTTTTATGGATTTCTTTTTAAGGATCAAAAATTAAAAGGAAATTTCGAACTAAATTCAAAAGTAATTAAGGTAGATGATTTTCTAGCGAAGAGCGAAACTACAACCAAGGTTGAAAAACAAGAAAAGACAACAAGCTTAAAAATACCTGCGTTTTTAAATATTACATTAAATGCGACTGCTACCAAAGTAATATATGACAATATCAACTTGACAAATGTCTCTGGAAGCGTTTTTATAAATGATGAGACGGTTCGTTTAAAAAACTTAAAATCGTCAGTATTTGGAGGTAATATTGATTTTGACGGTGTAGTTTCCACCAAAGGAGAGAAACCGAAGTTTATAATGGATTTAAACCTGAAAAAATTAAATATTGCAGATTCTTTTAACAGTTTAGACATGTTAAGTGCTATTGCTCCTATTACCAATACAATTGAAGGAAAAATAAATGCTACCATACAAGTTTCTGGAGATTTAGAGGAGGATATGACGCCAAATTTAAAGTCTATTTCTGGAGATTTATTAGGACAATTATTAAACACAAGGTTAAAACCAAACAATTCTAAAGCAGTAAGCTTATTCGATTCTAAAGTAGATTTTTTAGATGTTAACAAACTACATTTAAATGAGGTAAGTGCTTTATTTTCTTTTGATAATGGTGAGGTACTTGTAAAACCCTTCCTTATGAATTACAAAGATATTGGTATTAAAATTGGAGGTAAACACGGTTTCGATAATTCTATGAATTATGATATTACGTTGGATGTTCCTGTTAAATATTTAGGAAGTGCAGTTACAACGGCACTTGCGCAGTTAACGCCAAAAGATGCTGCAGCTATTAAGAGCATTCCTATAAATGCAAAACTAAAAGGTAGTTTTTCGACGCCCAATTTTTCTTCAAACATTAAAAGTGCAACAACAGATTTAATGAAGAATATTTTAGAAAAGCAAAAACAAAGTTTGCTAAATAAGGGTAAAGATAAACTTGCAGATAAATTATCTGATCTTCTAAGTGGCGGTTCAAAAAAAGATACAACAAAAATCAAAAACGAAACAAAAGACAAAATAAAAGGTATTTTAGGTGGTCTATTTGAAAAGAAGAAAAAAAATAACTAAATATAATAAACGGAAGCAATAGGCTTCCATTTATACTTACAGCTGTGTTTGTTATTAAACGATTGCGCCCATAAGCCCTACAATTCCCGCTAAAACATAAATAGACAGCATTATAATGGAAAAAACACCCGTAAATTTATAATGCGATTTTAGCATCTCGAAAGCACTTGCAAGTGTTTCGTCATCTTTGGAAATAAGTGCTTTTTTTAGTTGTACAGAAAACTGATATAAATAATAAATAGGAAATATATAAATAGCTATAATTAAGACATACACAATGGTCATTACAATTCCTAAATTAAAGGGCATTGCGCTTGCTTGTGACATATTACTATAAATAGTGTTAATAAAAAAGCTACTTAAAAGTAACAAACCCAAACCTACAAAACCTAAAATTGATAAGAATTTGCACCATTTTGATGTTTCTGTTAAAAAACCTTTTGCTGCACTTGTTATCGTAAGTTGTTCTAACTCTTTAATTGCATTTTGCATCTTTTTTTATTTTAGTTAAGTACTCAAAAATAGTCAATTTAATAGTTGGATAAAAAAAAAGCCATAAATATTAAATTTATGGCTTTTTAAATATGCTGATCGTTTTTTATTTTTGAAACTCAGAAATTGTTTTCTTAATAATAGAAATACAATCCATCAATTGCGCTTCCGTCATTACTAAAGGTGGTGCAAAACGAATAATATTACCATGCGTTGGTTTTGCTAACAAACCATTGTCTCTTAACTTCATACAAATATCCCATGCTGTAGAACTGTCTTCAGTATCGTTTATTAAAATTGCGTTTAATAAGCCTCTACCTCTAATCGATTTTACCAAATCATTTGTTTTACAAAATGCTGTAAGTTCGTGTCTAAAGATATTTCCTAATTTGTCTGCGTTTATTGCCAACTCTTCATCAGCAACTACTTCTAAAGCAGCCATTGCCACTGCAGCTGCAATTGGATTACCTCCAAATGTTGATCCGTGGTTTCCAGGGCCAATTACATTCATGACCGCATCATTTGCTAAAACTGCAGAAACAGGGTATGCACCCCCGCTTAAAGCTTTCCCCAAAATTAAAATATCTGGTTTTGTTTCTGGAGTTCCTGAACAATTTTTCTCTGGGCAGGTACAATTACCACAAGTTGCTAATAAACGACCTGTTCTTGCAATACCTGTTTGTACTTCATCTGCAATAAATAATACGTTGTGCGCTGCACACATATCTTTTGCTTTAGATAAATAACCATCTGAAGGTACAAAAACACCCGCTTCACCTTGAATGGGTTCCACTAGAAATGCTGCAATATTTTTACTACTTTCTAAAGTTTCCTTTAAAGCTTGTAAATTATCGTATTCAATTTTAATAAATCCGTTTGTATACGGTCCAAAATTCTTTCTAGCAACTTCATCATTAGAAAAAGAAATAATAGTAGTTGTTCTTCCGTGAAAGTTGTTTTCACAAACAATTATTTCCGCTTTATTTTCTTCAATTCCCTTTACTTCGTATGCCCATTTTCTTGCAATTTTTAAAGCAGTTTCTACCGCTTCTGCTCCTGTATTCATTGGCAACAACTTGTCAAAGCCAAAATATTCTGTTGCAAATTTTTCATATTGCCCTAACATATCATTGTGAAACGCTCTAGATGTTAAGCTCAATGTTTGTGCTTGTTTTGTCATTGCATCTACAATCTTCGGATGGCAATGTCCTTGATTTACAGCGGAGTATGCTGACAAGAAATCGTAATATTTTTTTCCTTCCACATCCCAAACATGTACGCCTTCACCTTTACTCAAAACCACTGGAAGTGGATGATAATTGTGCGCTCCGTGTTTGTTCTCTAATGCTATCGCTTCTTGCGATGTTAATTTGTTTAAAACAGCCATTCTTCTATTTTTAAAATGTTTATAATTAAATAACCATTCCTGTTCTACCTTTATCCTTTCGAAGTTCCGAAAATTCAGCGTGGGAAAGAAATCATCCCCGAAGTTTTACAAAAGTAGTGAAATAATAACTTGAAATAAAAATTATTTGGGCGTTTCCTAAAGGGCGTACTTTCACTACTCGCTTTTTTTAGTTTTGGCGGTATCAAAAAAATAAATACTTTCTAAGGTACGCTGCTTATTCACAAAAGGTTGCTTCGTTCCTCGCAACGAAAAACCGCTCTAAAAAAGAGCTCAAACAAACCGTTCAATCACTAACGCAAATTGCCAATCTTTAAAGACAAGTCATTTAAAAAACGAATAGATCTTTCTGGCATCACAAATTTTAAAAACGGATACGCTCTTTTCTTCTAAATAATCTAAAAAACTACACCCCTCTCCTTTTCTTTTCCTAATTTTGCAATCTAAAATAATTGAAAATGCCACGCAGAGAACGCAACAAATTTGTAAAAAAGAATCAAGTTTTAGAATTAAAAGTTGAAGATTATGCTTTCGGGGGAAAAGGAATTGCAAGAATTCATTCAGAAGAAGGAAGTTTTGTGGTTTTTATACCAAATACCTTACCTGGTCAATTGGTAAAGGCTCAAATTAATAAATCGAGTAAGAATTATGCAGAAGCAAAATTAATAGCTGTTTTAGAACCTTCTAAAGATGAAATTGAAGTTCCGTTTCAAGACATTCCTGGTGCGCCTTACATTCAATTACCAATAGAATTACAACATAAATATAAAAAGGAAAGTACCTTATCACTATTTAGAAAAATAGGAAAAGTAGAAAATATAGTCGATTTATTTGACGAATTTGTTACTTCACCAAACGTATTTCATTACAGAAATAAAATGGAATATGGATTCTCTGCAATTGGGTACGATAGAGAAACAAAAAGAGATAAAGACGAATTTACCTTAGGTTTTAAAAGACGCGGTGTTTGGTGGATGGGAGATGATTTAAATAAAGATTCGGGTTTGTTTGACAAACAAATGGAAGACAATCTAAAAAACATCAAACAATACTGTATCGAAACAGGATTAGACCCTTGGCATGGACCAAAAAGAGAAGGATTCTTTCGTTATTTTGTAGTGCGTAAGTCTTTTAAAACAGATGAGCTGTTGTGTAATCTAGTAACCACTTCTCCTAATTTAGACCAATTCGATTTAGAGAAATTTGCCGACTTTCTTAAAGGTATTTTTGGAGAACGTTTGGCTGGTTTGTTGCATACTATTAATGACGAAACAGGCGATAGAACCGTTGCAACCTCTGGAAGTATTAATTTAGTATACGGAAAAGATAAAATTGTAGAGGAATTATTAGGTTTGGACTTTGAAATAAGTATGAAGAGCTTTTTTCAAACAAATCCTAAATGTGCAGAAAAACTTTATAATAAAGTAGTAGAATACGTTTTAGAAGACAAATCTAAAGTAGACAATACGGTGGTAATGGATTTGTTTTGTGGTACAGGAACCATTGGCCAAATTGTAGCTTCTAAAAGCGAAAATGCACAAATTGTTGGCGTAGATATTGTAGCTTCGGCTATTGAAGATGCACAGAAAAATGCCAAAAGAAATAACATTCATGGCGTACAATTTTACGCAGCAGATGTTGGAAAATTTCTAACGGCACACCCTGAATATGAAAATAAAATAAAAACCATTATTTTAGACCCTGCAAGGGCAGGAATTGCACCCAAGACATTACATAAAATAATCAAATTAAATGCAGACAGAATGGTCTATGTTTCTTGTAATCCTGCAACACAAGCAAGAGACACCGAGTTGTTAAGAGAAGCTGGTTATTTTCTTAAAAAGATTAGTTTGGTAGATCAATTTCCACATACAGCGCATATTGAGACCGTGGTTTTATTTGAGAAAAGTTAAATAAAGTCCAAATTTAGTAAGAATTGGATTTTATTTCTCAAAATGAAACTATTTTAGCAAGACAGCACAACGAGAAAAATAACAAATAGATTGAACTCGTTAAACAACACATAATTAAAGGACAGCAACAAATAAACAATTTAACAAAAAAAAACACAATGATGATTAAACTATCTGAAACAGCAATTGAGTCTAAGTTAAAAACGTTACTAGAATGGGAATACTTCGATAACGCATTGCACACAGATTTTGAATTCGACAATTTTAAAGATTGCATGTCTGCAATGAATAGAATTGCTTTTGAGTGTGAAGCTTTAAATCACCACCCAGAATGGACAAATGTTTATAATACTTTAGACATTACTTTAACAACACATGATGCAGGCGGCGTTACAGATTTAGATTTTAAATTGGCGGCTGCGATTAACAAGATTGTAGAAGTTGAAGAAGAATAATTCAATAAAATCAATCTAATTCTTATATTTGAACTGTGAAGAAACGCATTTTACTTTTAGTCTTTTTTATTGGGATAATTTCCGCCTGCGAAAAAGATGATTTCTGTATCGAAAATCCGGTTACATCAAAATTAATTATAGACTTCTATGATGATACAAATAGAGAAACTTTGAAAAAAGTTGAAAGATTCTCTATGATTGCAGTAGGCGTGCCAGATAGCCTTTTTACAAATGTAAGCACAGAAAGTAGTATTTCTATTCCGTTAAACTCTTTAACCAATGAAACCGTATTTAAGCTAAAGAAAAATACAACAACAAACGGCGCAAAAGCAGACAATCTAATTGCAACATTTACCATTACCTATGACAAAAGAGAAGAATTTGTATCTAGATCTTGCGGTTTTAAAGTTTTATACAGTAATGTAGCGTTTTCTTCAGATACAAACTCTTGGATAACAGATTTTACACCAACAACAGTTATTAATTTAGATGACCAAAGCGAAGCGCATGTACAAATATATCATTAGCATTTGTTTGTTTTTTGTTATTGCTGAAAATTTTTCTCAAGAACAATTAAAAGACAGCACTTTTACAAAAGTGAAAGACACGCTTGGGTATAAAACCAATTATGGTTTGCGTTTAGGAATAGACATTAGTAGGCCTGTCTTCTCTTCTCTATATAGCAATTACGCAGGTTTAGAAATTGTGGCAGATTACAGAATAAAAAAAAATATTTATATAGCGACAGAAATAGGCTTTGAAGAAAATACAAGCAGAGAAGATTATTCAAATTCAACCACTAAAGGAAATTATATACGTTTAGGTCTTAACTATAATGCCTATAAGAATTGGTTAGATATGAACAATGAGATTTTTGTTGGATATAGGTACGGTTTTAGTCTCTTTAATCAGACTTTAAATAGTTATCAGACAAACGTATCAGACGGAGAAAACGGTAGTTATTTTCCTACAGCTATGAATACAACTGATCAATCTGCTGTAAATTTAAATGCGCACTGGTCAGAATTAATGCTCGGTATAAAAGTGGAAGCATTAAAAAATATATTTGTTGGCTTTAGCGTTTCTTATAAGGTTTTAATGAGTGTAAAAGAACCAATCGGATTTAAAACTTTATTTTCACCCGGATTTAATAGGATTTTTGAAAGTAATACTGGTTTTGGACTAAATTATACCATTAGTTACCTCATACCATTTTCTAAAAAGTAAATTTCCGCTACCACCTGCTGTTTTTTTTAGTAACTTTATACACTGTTTTAATTTAAAACTACCACCATGAATAAAATACCAAGTGTAAACTTAGAAGATTTCTTATCTACCGACCCTATTAGAAAACAAAAATTTATAAACGAAATTGGCAATGCATATGAAACCATTGGTTTTGTGGCTTTAAAAGGACATTTTTTAGACGATACTTTAGTTCGTAATTTATATAGTGAAGTAAAAAACTTTTTTGACTTACCTGTTGAAACAAAAGAGAAATACGAAATACCAGGAATTGGTGGCCAAAGAGGCTATGTTTCTTTTGGAAAAGAATCTGCTAAAGGTAAAAAAGAAGGCGATTTAAAAGAGTTTTGGCACTTTGGCCAATACGTAGAGGATGATATAGAAAGAGCAAAGGAATATCCAGAAAACGTCTTTGTCAAGGAACTTCCAAAGTTTAATGAAGTTGGAAAGCAAACGTATCAAATGTTAGAAAAAACAGCAAAATATGTGTTGCGTTCTTTGGCTTTGCATTTAAATTTAGAAGAAACGTATTTTGATCATTATATTAAAAATGGAAATAGTATTCTTCGTCCAATTCATTATCCACCAATTAAAACGGAGCCTAAAGGAGCAGAAAGAGCAGCAGCTCATGGAGATATTAACTTAATTACTTTATTAATGGGCGCCCAAGGAAAAGGTTTGCAAGTGCAAAACCATAATGGAGATTGGATTGATGCCATGGCAGCACCCGACGAAATAATGATTAATGTGGGAGATATGTTGGCCAGACATAGCAACAATAAACTAAAATCTACCATTCATAGAGTTGTAAATCCGCCGAAAGAAATGTGGGGAACTTCTCGGTATTCAATTCCATTTTTTATGCATCCAATATCAGAAATGAAATTAGATGTTTTAGAAGATTGTATCGATGCAGAAAACCCAAAGCAGTTTGAAGACATTACTTCTGGTGAATTTTTAAACCAACGTCTGATTGAATTAGGATTGAAAAAGTAATCAGTATTTCAATCTCATTGATCGGTGAACAACGGAATGAATACTGTAAATTATACAAAATGGATTTTAAAGATCAATTAAAAAATTTATTTCCAGAGCACGAAGAAAAGCTAGAACCAATAGTAGAGAAATCTAATATTTGGTTGCAAGACGATCCTATCATCTGTAAATACGAAAAAAGAAAAGGCAAACCAATTACCATTTTAGAGGGATATACAGGTGCCTCTTCCGATTTTAAAATTCTAGCAAAAGAAATTAAAACCAAACTTTCTGTTGGTGGTAGTTTTAAGGACGATAAAATTATAATACAAGGAGATTATAGAGACACCATAATGACCATGCTTAAAGCCAAAGGGTTTAAAGTAAAAAGAGTTGGGGGATAAAAGACACATATGAGCATAAAACAATCTGAATTAATTTTAAATTCGGATGGTAGTGTTTACCATCTAAATTTAAAACCAGAAAACATCGCAAACGATATTATTTTTGTGGGCGATCAAGATAGAGTTGCTGAAATTACTAGTAAATTTGATACTATTGAATTTACTACTCAAAAAAGAGAATTTAAAACGTCTACAGGTACTTACAAAGGTAAAAGATTGTCTGTAGTGTCCACAGGAATTGGGCCAGACAATATAGATATTGTGCTAAATGAATTAGATGCGCTTGTAAATATTGATTTAAAAAAAAGACAGTTAAAAAAAAACTTAACGGCCTTAAATATTGTTAGAATTGGTACTTCTGGTTCTTTACAAAAAGACATACCCGTAGATTCTTTTTTAATGAGTTCGCATGGTTTAGATTTAAACGGCATGTTGCACTCTTATCAAATTGAGGAAATTTCAAACACTGCTATTGAAAATGCTTTTGTAAAACATACGAATTGGAGTCCTAAAAAATCCAATCCTATTTTAATTGAGAATAGTAGTGAATTGGCAAAAAAAATGATTTCAGAAAAAGTAGTTACAGGAATTACGGCAACTGCCGGTGGTTTTTATGGACCACAAGGAAGAGTTTTGCGTTTGCCATTGCAAGATGCTGACATGAACTCTAAAATAGACTCCTTTCATTTTAAAGGCAATAGAATTACGAATTTAGAAATGGAAACTTCTGCTATTTACGGATTGTCTAAGTTATTAGGACACCATGCCGTTTCTATGAATGCAATTATTGCAAATAGAGCAACTGGAGCCTTTAGTAAAGATTATAAAAAAGTTGTTGAAAATTTAATTGAATATACGTTAAACAAATTAATAGAATAAATGACGCACTTAAAAGTTGGTGGCGTGCCAGAGCATTTTAACTATCCGTGGTATTTAACACTTAAAAACAAAGAATATAGCAAAGAAAATATCAACCTAAGATGGCAAGATTTCCCAGGAGGAACAGGAGACATGTGTGCGTCTTTGCGAAATGGTGAAGTAGACATTGCTATTGTGTTAACAGAAGGAATTATTAAGGATATTGCAGCAGGAAACCCCTCGAAAATTGTGCAAACATATGTGAACTCTCCTTTAATTTGGGGAATTCATGTAAGTGCAAAATCGGACTTTAAAAAAATTAAAGACTTAGAACATGCCACCATTGCTATTAGTAGATTTGGATCGGGTTCTCATTTAATGGCTATCGTAAATGCTTTTAATCAAGGTTGGAAACCAGAAAACTTAAAATTTAAAGTAATCGGTAATTTACAAGGCGGTATTGATGCTTTGGAAAATGGCGAAGCAGATTATTTTATGTGGGAACACTTTACCACAAAACCCCTGGTAGACAATGGAACCTTTAGGCAAATTGGCAACTGTCCTACTCCTTGGCCTTGTTTTGTAATTGCGGTTAGAAATGAGGTTTTAGAAAAGAATTATAAAGAAGTTAAAAAGGTGCTGGATATTATAAATAAACAAGTTTCAGACTTTAAGAATATTAAAAATATTGATGAAATTCTAGCAAAGAGATACGAACAACGATTAATAGACATTCAAAAATGGTTAAAAATCACGGAATGGAATAAAGGAAAACCCATTACTAAAAATTTAGTTACCCGTATTCAAAATAAAATGGTTCGTTTGAACGTTCTTAAAGAGAAGAGAAGCTCGAGTAAACTCATTAAAAATATGTATCTTTAAATTAAAATTATTTAGGAATGAAAAAAGTAGTATTCATTGCAATTTGTATGATAGGAATCAGCTGTTTTTCTTCTTGTAGAAGTACCTCTAAACCTTGTGGTTTAGCAGATAATTTAACAACTAACCAAACAATATTACAACAAGTAGATTTTACCTAAAACCTTTTTGTTTCTTGCTGTTAAATTTAATGAATCTGCTGTTTAGTGTTTTATTTTTGTAATCGACTACCATTCAATGGTATCCAATCCTATCTTTTTTAGAAATACATTTGTCTTTGAAAAATGTTTACTACCAAACCAACCTCTCCAAGCACCTAAAGGAGACGGGTGCGGTGCTGTAAAAATTTGATGCTTTTTAACATCAATTAATGTCGTTTTACTTTCTGCAAATTTTCCCCATAGTAAAAAGACTACATTTTCTTTTTCTTCAGAAATTTCTGCAATTAGTGTGTCTGTAAATCTTTCCCAACCTTTATTTTGATGACTCCCTGCTTCGTGTGCTCTTACCGTTAAAGTTGTATTTAATAATAAAACCCCTTGTTTCGCCCATTTTTCTAAATTCCCACTCTGTGGAATTTCTTGTTCTAAATCTTCAGCAATTTCTTTAAATATATTTTTTAAAGATGGTGGATGTGTGACTCCGTCTTTTACCGAAAAGCACAAGCCGTTTGCCTGGTTATGATCATGATAAGGATCTTGACCAATGACAACTACTTTTAAATCTTCTAAAGAACAAAAATCAAAAGCTGCAAAAATGACTTCTTTTTCAGGGAAACAAGGCCCATTCTCATATTCCAATTTTATAAAATCTATTAAATCTTTAAAATAGGGTTTCTTGAGTTCATTTTCTAAAATATTTTTCCAGCTATCCGCTATTTTTAACTCCATTGTTCCTTATTTTTGTAAAGAATCAAAATTACGAATTTGAACACGAATATTTCAGAAAAAACATTACAAGATTTAGAGTTTTCTACCGTTTTACAGCATGTTTCAGAACATTGTATTTCTGGCTTAGGAAAAGAAAAAGTGCGAGAAATTCAGCCAATAGTTGGTAGAAAGCAGCTTTTTACCGAATTGCATTTGGTAAATGAATATTTATCTTCCTTTCAAAGTGAAAATAGGGTGCCAAACCATGGTTTTGACAATGTAACCGAAAGTGTAAAACGCTTAAAAATTGAAAATAGCTTTATAGAAACAGAAGCTTTTTTAAAAATAGCAAGTACTTCGCTTACAGTTAACGAGCACATTAAATTTTTTAAGAAATTAAAGCTTCAGTTCCCCACCTTTTTCGAACTTTCTCAAAAAATAGAATTCACCACCTACGTAGATGACGAAATTAAAAATATAATTGATATTTCTGGTGAAGTAAAAAACAATGCTTCCTCCGTTTTAAAACAAGTTAGAAGAGATATTAATAATATTCGAGGTAAAATTGGTGCTAGTTTTTCTAGTGCACTTTCAAAGTCTATTGCAGCAGGTTATTTAGATGATATCAAAGAAACCGTTGTAGACAATCAACGTGTTTTGGCTGTTTCGGCTATGCACAGGCGTAAAATTGCAGGTAGCTTATTAGGTTCTTCGAAGTCTGGTAATATCGTGTACATCGCACCACAAGCAACTTTAGCATATAGTAGAGAGTTTCAAAACCTGATATATGAAGAGAAACAAGAGGTTATTAAAATATTACGGATACTTGCAGAAAAAATTCGCCCTTTCACAAGCCTTTTAGAAGAGTATCTTGAATACTTAGTGCATACAGACGTTGTAGCCTCTAAAGCAAAGTATGCATTAGAAATGAATGCTATTCTGCCTATAATCACTAAAGAAAAAAGAATCTTCTTTAAAAATGCATTTCATCCTGTTTTATGGAGAAAAAATAATGCACAGAAAATAAAAACAATTCCGCAGTCTATAGAACTCAACGAAAAACAACAAATTATTGTTATTTCTGGACCGAATGCTGGTGGAAAAAGCATCACTTTAAAAACGATCGGTTTGTTGCAATTAATGCTACAAGCAGGAATTTTAATACCTGTAGATGAACGCAGTCAAACTTATGTTTTTGATACTATTTTAACAGATATAGGAGACAACCAGTCTATAGAAAATCAGCTAAGTACGTATAGTTACCGTTTAAAAAATATGCGTAATTTTTTACGAAAATGTGGTGAAAGCACCTTGTTTTTAATTGACGAGTTTGGTACCGGTTCAGATCCAGAATTGGGTGGTGCCTTGGCAGAAATTTTTTTAGAGGAGTTTTATGAAAAAAAAGCTTTTGGAATTATTACTACCCACTATTCTAATTTAAAGGTATTGGCAAACGAATTAGAAAACGTAACCAATGCAAACATGCAATTTGATGAAAGTACTTTAGAACCGTTGTATAAATTATTTGTTGGGCAAGCCGGTAGTTCTTTTACGTTTGAAGTAGCCCAAAAAAATGGCATTCCGTTTAGCATTATCAATAAAGCAAAAAAACGTGTAGATACAGAAAAAGTACGTTTAGATAAGACCATTTCTAAACTTCAAAAAGAAAGGACACAGTTGCAAAGGAATTCAGAAAATCTAGAGAAACAACGCATAAAAGGACAAGAGCATTTAGAAAGTTTACAAGAAAAGGAAGATAAGATTCAGTTAAAGTTAGCTGGATTTCAAGAATTATATGACAACAACCAAAGAATGCTTTCTTTAGGAAGAAAAATTAACGAGTTTCTAAACAAATACTTTCAGAATAACAATAAGAAAGAATTGAATACCAATTTTAATAAATGGGTAACCGATGAAAAAGTAAAATATGCCAAGAAAAATCCGTTAACTCCTAAAACAAAATCTCAAAAACAAGTTGCAAAAATTGTTGAAAAACAAATGCAAGAAATAATTAAAAAAGTAGAAACAGAAGTTTTACAAAAAGTGGTTGAAGTACGTAAAGAAAAGAAAATAGAAGCAGTTAAAATTGCCGAAGAAAAAGCAACATACAATTATCAAATAAATGATAGAGTCAGAATTAAAGACTCTAATTCTATCGGTACTATTGACAAAATAGAAAAGAAAAGCGTAATTATTAATTATGGTGTTTTTACGACCAAGACTTCGTTAAGTAATTTAGAGTTGGTAGAGAAGGTTCAGAAATAACATCAAGTAGTATAAAATAAAAAAAGGCCATAAAAAACAGTTTAAACTCTCTTTTTTATCGCCTTTTTTTATTCTTTTAAAAATTTATTTCTTCACTAATACCCAAAGTTCTACTTCTTCAGTACCACGCCAATGTTGGTCTCTTTTTGTTTTATCTGAAGCTACTTTTACAGATTTTTTTAAACATTTTTCTAATTGAAAGCGCACTCCTTTAGCCAATTCCTTTTCAATTGGGTGTTCTTTAGATGCTTTTGTTATTTGCCCTAAATTAGAAAACAAAACGACCAATTTACCCTCTTTTGCAAGTCTGTTATTTGCCTCTGCAAAAAACTTAGGAAATAAATTTTTATTGTAATAAATAGCTTCATCTATTTTCCCTAAACTAGAAGCTGCTGGCAACCAAGGTGGGTTAAAAACAATTAACTCTGCTTCGTTTTTTAAATCTCCAAAAAGGTTTGCATCAATTAACTCAATCTTACGAGACAGTTTTGTATCTCCCATAGCTTCTTTTAAACCTACAATTGCATTGGGATTGGTATCTGTTCCAAAAACTTTTTGAAAACCATGTTGTACCATTTGAAAAGCCAAAACACCACTACCAATACCCACATCTATCGCAGATTTCTTAGCACCTTCATAACGCTTTAACCAATTATCAAACAAAATTAAATGATCAAAACGAGTTGGAAAATAAGTTCCATAATACGGATGTATTTTATTTCTTAAAACAGGTACTTTAATTCCGTTTTTATACCATTGCCAAGCACTATTTAATCCTTGTATTTGTGGAAAGGTTAAAAAGAATTTGTTGTCTTCTGGATAAAACTTTTCTAACCAACCAATACTTGGTGCTTTTTGAACAGCTACTTTTTGGTTTATAATTTCTATAAAAACCTGATTTGACAGCTGATGGTATTCGGCTCTATATGCACGTTGCTCTGCAAATGTCTTATTTGGCAACCTGTTTTTTAAATGCTTATGCAATTCTTTTAATAACAACATTCCGTTGCTATAAAATTCAGTAATTACAACAGATGCACCTTCCTTCATGGCATAAATAGTAGCCCTTACATCTGTAGTGCTTTCAAATTTTATTATATTTTCACCAGGAACTGTTGGTGTTGGTTTGTTTATTTGTGGTTCTGAATTCATCAATTAAAATTGCATTAGAACGGTTTGCTTGCTGTTATAGTTTACAAAACGTTCGTTTAAAATAATCTTATATCTGGTATTTAGTAGCAAGTAGGCATTAAGTTAATTGCTATTGCAGACGTGCACTAAATACAATGGCGCAAAGATACTTTTTAAAAACAATTTATAGTACTATTAATAGAGAATACAAAAAGATTGATAAATTGAAGCTAATAATTTATGAGTGCAAAACAAAAGTTTGTTGCTGCATTTTTAAAAGATGGGCCATCATTGTTTTTTAGAAGTATATTTATAATAGAGTCCCTATTTTTTTTTAATCCTTTGATACTTATTGTAATGAGAAATTTAAAAAGCAAAAGCAATTAATTAATATGCAAGCTTTATTCTGGATTCTTTTGGCGAAACGATCTGATATCCATAGTCGGGCACTTATCTACACTCTTATTTGAATAGAAAATAAACAATATTTTTAATCATTTTCTGTAGAATCAATAAAAATAGTGAAAGAAGTTTTTTAAGAGTTTAAATTGATTTATTTATTCAGATATTTGTTAAAACCTTTTTACGCAACACAATGATTTCAAACACTGTTTTAGCACAACTTCACAAGGCGCTTTCTGGTGATGTTCTTTTTGATAACTTACACAAAACTTTATATGCTACAGATGCTTCTGTGTACCGGAAAATTCCACTGGCAGTGGCCTATCCTAAAGATAAAAAAGACCTAAAAATATTAATTGAATTTGCGACTAAAAACAGCACTACTTTAATACCAAGAACCGCAGGGACTTCTTTAGCAGGACAATGCGTAGGAGACGGAATTATAGTAGATGTTTCTAAACATTTTACAAAAATCATTTCTTTTGATGAAAGTGCTAAATCAATAAAACTAGAACCCGGAATTGTAAGAGATTCTCTGAATGAATATTTAAAATCGTTTGGTTTATTTTTTGGACCAAATACGTCTACTTCTAATCGGTGTATGATGGGCGGAATGGTTGGTAACAATTCATCCGGAAGCACGTCTATCAAATACGGAGTTACACGTGATAAAGTGTTAGAAATTGAAGCTATTTTAAGTGATGGGTCCTCAGTTACTTTTAAGAAAATAACTTCTCAAGAATTTATTTCTAAAACCAAAGAAAATACATTAGAAGGACAGATTTATAAATCTATTTTTGAGGAACTTTCTTCAGAAAAGAATCAATTAGAAATTAAAGAACAATTTCCGAAAGAAATAATACACAGAAGAAATACAGGATATGCGGTTGATGAATTTTTAACATCAGACTTGTTTGGTGGCAAAGAATCAACAATCAACGTGGCTAAATTTTTAGCTGGTAGCGAAGGTACTTTGGCCTTTTCTACTTCAATTACTTTACAACTAGATCCTTTACCTCCTACTGAAAGTATAATGGTGTGCACTCATTTTACAAGTATCAATGAAAGTTTACTTGCTACGGTTACTGCCATGAAGCATAATTTATACAATTGCGAATTGATGGATAAAACCATTTTAGATTGCACAAAGAACAACCGTGATCTTGCAAAAAATAGGTTCTTTTTACAAGGAGATCCTGAAGCAGTTTTAATGTTAGAAATTTCTGCAAATACGTTGGAAGAAGTAGAAATTTTAGCAAATAACTTAATTGCAGATTTAGAGAAAAATAACTTCGGTTATCACCATCCAAAAGTATACGGACAAGAGATTTCAAAGGTTCATTATTTAAGAAAGGCAGGTTTGGGTGCTTTGGGTAATATGATTGGAGATAAAAAAGCGGTTGCATGTATTGAAGATACAGCTGTCGCTCTAGAAGATTTGCCTAATTACATTAAAGAGTTTACTCAAATTATGGATAAATATCAGCAAAACGCAGTGTATTATGCGCATGCTGGTGCTGGTGAATTGCATTTACGTCCCATTTTAAACTTAAAGAAAAAGGAAGACGTGGTTTTATTCAGAAAAATAACGACAGAGACCGCCGAGTTGGTTAAGAAATACAAAGGCTCTTTTTCTGGTGAACACGGAGACGGAATTGTACGTGCAGAATTTATTCCGTTGATGATTGGCGAACAAAATTACCAATTGCTAAGACGTATTAAAAAAGTATTTGACCCAAACAACGTTTTTAATAAAGGGAAGATTACCGATGCCTTTGCAATGGATGAAAGTCTGCGTTATGAAGTAGATAGGATTGAGCCCGAAATTAAAACAATTCAAGATTTTTCTGATAGCGAAGGAATTTTAAAACTTGCAGAAAAATGCAACGGTTCTGGCGATTGTAGAAAGCCAGTGGAAGCTGGGGGAACAATGTGTCCAAGTTACCGAGCTACTAAGAATGAAAAAGATACCACAAGAGCAAGAGCAAATACCTTACGTGAATTTTTAACCAATTCAGACGAAGCAAATAAATTTAATCATAAAGAATTAAAAGATGTTTTCGATTTGTGTTTGAGTTGCAAAGCATGTGCATCAGAATGCCCAAGTAATGTAGATATTGCAACGATGAAAGCAGAGTTTTTATACCAATACCAAGAAACAAATGGCTATTCTTTTCGGAGTAAATTATTTGCTAATAATGTAAAGTATAATAAATTAGGTAGCATTGCTCCTGCTTTGACAAATGCCATTTTAAGTACCCCTTTTGCAAAAGCCGCTATGGGTGTTGCACAGCAAAGACGTGTTCCGAAGTTAGCACCAAAAACATTAAAAAAATGGTATCAAAAGCAACCAAAATCTAACAATAAAAAAGTTGTCTATTTATTTTGTGACGAATTTACAAACTTTTACGATGTAGAAATTGGCAAAGATGCTTTTACTCTTTTTGAAAAACTAGGTTATAATCTGCAAATTATAAATCATGA
>TARA_B110000259_G_scaffold91255_1_pt1 | contig 19134 bp, 17 predicted proteins | sample TARA_B110000259 | Tara Oceans TARA_B110000259 (sample SAMEA4397649) | marine metagenome | biome: Polar Biome; feature: [SRF] surface water layer (ENVO:00010504); material: water (ENVO:00002006), including particulate matter (ENVO:01000060) such as... | depth 5 m | reverse complement strand
CAGGCACACTGTTCGGCCCGATTACGGGTGACTGTTTGCTCATACACACACGAAAGACTGAAACTTTTCTTTTACAATCCCAAGTCGTGGACGTGGCGGACGCGATGATCATCCGGCGGCTTTTGGACCAGCTGTGGCAAAAAGGCGTGACGCTCGTGACGACGTCCAACCGCGCAGCGCCCAAAAAACTGCCCAAAAAACTTTTGGGGATTGGAAAAGTCTCCGCGAGAGAAACGCGCCGAAAAACACTCTTCTGTCTTCTCTCTTCTCAGCGAGAAACGCGAACCGTTTCGAAACCTTCCCCGTCGACTGCGGTCTAATCCGCGTCGATGACGATGACGTCCTCTCCCTCTTCCTCTTCCGCCGCGGTGCCCCCCGAGGCGTCCGCCGCTTCCATGATGATCTCTTTCGTTTTCGCCAAAAGCGCGGGCATCAACGCCCGGAACTTGAACCCCTCCGGCTTCGTGGTGCTGTCCTCCAGGTTCCTCCACTTATCTTTCAAGTCAACGGAGCTGCGCTTGGGGAAGTCCGAAGTCGCCCAAATCGCCTTTCGAATCTGGGCCCACTCCCCACGCCCGAACTTTCGGATCCCATCAAGCAACGCATCCGCCTCCTCGCCCGTCCACCGCCTTTCCGGTTTCGTCTTGGCGCCCACGGAGGCCCTTGGCTCTCATACGTCCGTCGCGTCGACATCGCCGTCCGAGTTCGTCACCACCAGCGCACGCGCCGCGTTCGTGTCCGCGAAAAGAATCTCGCGCGCTTTCGCCATCGCCCCGGTACCGTCCGGGTACGGGACGAAGTACTCGTGAACGTCGCGCGCCCATTTTTTGGACACGCTAGGAATCGTCGCGGTGAAGGACTTGCGGAGCGTGTTGCCGTTCGTCTTCTCGTCCATAAGCGCACTCGCGGGAACCAGGAAGAACCCGTGACTGAAGTTTTCGTTGATGAAGTGATTGCCGAGGTGAACCCAAAGAAAATCAAAGTCCGTCGCATGGTACGGTTGCTTTCCCACCAGCCCGCGGTCGCGCAGAAGTGTACATTTCGCGCTGTCGTCCCCACGGTTTGCGAGTACCACCGCAGTCTTGCTTTGAATTCTGTACTCGGTCGTTTTCCCGTCGTCGCCGGTGAGCTCGAGATACTCGTCAAACGCTTGACCGTCAACCTCCGGAGAGCGCAAACAGTGTCCGAGCTTCGGGAACAACTTTGCTCGTCTCTTCGCGTTGTCCTGCTCTTTCTCCGTTGAAGCCGCCGCACGCGGGCGTTTACGCGGCGTGCCCGGACCCGACGCCGCTTCTGACGCCGCGTGATCTAGATGCGACGACAGAATCTCCGCCAGCGGCGTCGCGACGTCTTCGCAGTTCTCTTGCCATCCCGCGGCGGCGGCGTCTGGGACTCCGTTTCGTTTCGTCACGTGACCGGAAGTCAATTCTTCCGTTTCCGCGGAGTAGCACCACGCCCAGTACGCTCGCTTCTCACAGTTGTTACCCATGCCGTCGGTCTCGCCGTCCAGACCTAACAGAAGCACCACGCAATGCCCTTCCAGCCCGCGCTTGCCCAGTTTATCCCCACCGTGGAAGTTAGATTGCTCCTTTCCCCAGTACGTTCGGTCGTACGTATCCCTCACTAGCGTGCCTTGCGGCTTCTCGGTTGATTTGACATTCTCCGGTATCTCGCTCGATTTGATTTGGATCAGAAGCTCAGCGTTGTCCTTGGTGCGAACCAGACGAGCGTCCGTGAACGAGCCTTCCGCAAGTTTTTCCAATTTCACGGAACCAAAAGTCGCGTTGATTATTGGAACCACGACCTCACCGAGCCACTTAAGCGCGCGCGCCTCCGCCGGATATCGCGACTTCCCGGGATCGGTACCTCGCATGCGGGGCGCGATACGGTTTTGGCGGCGGCGGCGGCGCGCTCGGTGCGCTTGTGTCGGCGTGAGGCGCGATTGTGAGATTTGAAAAGATGTAAACTTCGAAAGAAAGCTGATCCGAGCAGATTTTTAGTCGCCACTTGGCGACTGATGTGTAGTGTAATCAGACGCTTCAGGCGTTACATTTCTATTTGTTCCCCACCGCCACGCGCGCGTTTCGGTGCGGCGCCGATAGCGTCCACAGCCCGGGCTGTGACAGCGCCTCGCGTTTCCACTCCGCGTATCCGCTCACCGCGGACGCCGCCGCCTTGCGCTCGGCGTACGAAACGGGCTCTGGTTTTTGTTTTTCGTTCGCGTCGTTTTCTTTTGCGCCGTTTTCATTTTCGAGATTTTCGAAAACAGCGCTCGTCGCGAAGGCGTGCGCCTGTTCCAGCGCCGCGCGCGCTACCCCCGAAACGTTTCCGTTACCGTCGTTACCGTGTATGTCTGTGGTTCCCCGATCCCCCCCGACCCCTGAAACCCGTTTCCCGCTTCGGCCGTCCACCAGGTCTATTACCCAAAAAGCGTCCGGTAGCGCCGGCGCGTCTGTTTTACTTTCACGTCCCACAGGTTCGAGTTTCTCGGCAAAGTCCAGGTTTTCGTTTTCCAGCCACGCGACTATTCCGTTTCCATCCGCGAAGCGGGCGCCCTGTCCTTCCTGAAACACGCCTTTGTCGAAGGGCTTGGCGGTGCACAGCACAGCGGGGTGTTTCGTCCGTGTGAATTTAGTCGTCGAAGCTCGGGTTTTGTTATCGAAGAACTTTTTCATCCGGCAACACAGCGCTCTTCGACAAATCGCGGCTGTGAACTTTCTGCCGACCACGATTGAGTCGAAGAAAACAGGCTCGACCAACAAACCGCGCGCCAGCAACAAACTGCCTTGAAACCCGACGCAACTCCACACCGCGATTTTGTCACTGCAAGTGAGAACTCGGCCGGTGGTGGAACACCCGGGAGGCACGACCTGTTTGGTGATTTTTGGATCCAAGTGGCGGGTTCCATCCGTCGTGTTTTCCATCTCTGTCGTCGTCGACTCCGTGTTCTCCCCGGGGTTTTTTGTATTCTCTGTATTCTCCGTATTCTCCCCGGGGTCTCGTTTCCACAAGAACGCGAGCTGCCCATCCCGGACCGCGCCGAACTTAGGCACGCCGTGGTCATGCGCTTCCGGGGGTACGTCAAATTTCGTACCGGACTCATCGAAAACTTCCTTCCCGCCCCTCGCAAACCGCTTCACGCACGCGTTCCCGCACGGCGCGCTCGAGGCGTAGAGATGGAACGTTACCCCCGGCGCGCATCGCCAGCCGCCGAGTTTTTCCGAAGTGACTTTATCTGGATTCGCTTGCGTATCAACATTACTCAACTCACCAGGGCTTCTCTCGAGGACATTCCAATGTATGTCCTTTCCTGGTCGTCCTGAGCCGCCCGGTCGCGCTTGTTCTGCTGATTCGTTTCTTTCGCGCCCACACGCGGCGTCTCGAATCTGCGCGTACAGGAACCGCTTCATCCCTCGTCTGGCCAACACCTCGGCGTGGCAGTCGCGTACCCGGACGCCCGCTTGTGTGTCCGCGTCGATATCCGCGGCCCCGAGAAACTTCGTCCCTGCGCCGAGGGACACGACGCGAACAATGGGGGGGGTAACCCGGCCGTCCCGCGCCACCACCGCGGCAAGCACGGTCTGGCCTCGGTCTTTCCCAGACTCGTGGTCGGGGAGTCTCGCGAGCGCGGCGTCGTACGCCATCATCGCCGCCTCGGCGACGTTGTCAGCGAACGCACACGACGACACGCGCCTAGCGGCGTGTTCGGCGTTGCGGCCGCCGCCGCCTGGGGGTCCGTCGGGGGCCATGCCCGAGGACCCCTGATGTGCGTCGCGGAGTGCCGACCTGATTGCTCCGATTTTCTCGCGACGCCGCCGCGCTGACTCACCAACATTTTGGAAGAGTTTGCCCCACCGCCCCACTGCGACGCGCACGACGTCGGCACCCCCCCGACCCACACTTCCGACTATCATGGACGACGACGCGAAGGCGGCGAAACGCGCCGAGATCGAAGCGACGGTGGCCGCGATGCAGGCGGAGCAGAAGAAGCTGGAGGTGCGGAGCCGAGGTTCTTTACATAAAATCGATCGATGCGTCTGTGGTTGGCGATGACAACGACCCCACCTCATGATGAGACGCGTCAACGACGCGACCCACACACCACTGACCTTGTTTCCTTTCCGGACAAATCTTTCCTTTCCGCACCCAATCGCCCTGTCACAGGAACAACGCTTGTCGCATTTCGGAACCCACGACGGCATCACGTGCGACGGGTGCGGCGCCACGCCGCTGATTGGGTTCCGGTACCGGTGTCGCAAGTGTCCCAACCACGACATTTGCGACGTATGCTTCGAGCGGTGGGACGACGGCAAGGGCCAGATGGCCAACGGGTTGGCCAAGCAAACCATCTCCCTGGACCCGAATGACCACGACTTTTTCGTGCACAAAGAAAAGGGGTTCAAACCACTGGTCAAAACAGTTGGGCCTACCGCGAAAACCGTCAAGAAAGCAAAGCCGAACGACCCGTGTCCCGGCGGGTGCGGCCAGAAAGTGAAGAAGTGCAAGTGCTAGCTAGACATCTGCGGCTCTCTGTGCAAAGTATTTTATCACATTGCGGGGGAAGAATTCGTAATGACGTCCTACCCGTCACCGCGGGACGAGCGGGTTGGTTTCGCCACTTTTTGCTTTTTCCTCCTCACTCGTCTCCCCCGGCCTTTCCGTTTCCGCCATCGCGGAGATACGCCGAGCCAACTCACTTCGCGCCGTGGCTCTGGTTTGGAATCGTCGCATCACGTGCTCGGAGTCGTCGTCAGCCGCGGTGAGTCTTTCTTCGCGTGCCACGCGCTCTTGCTCTTGCTCGTCCAGGTCCAACCACTGGTCCACGCCAAAGTCTTCCCCGCAAAACCAACAGCGCGTGCAAGCCCTGGACACCGCGCTCCACCACCTGGGGAAGGGTTTGGGGCGGCGCCACGCTTCTCGACCACCGCGGTCCAGCGGTCGAGGAGGCTCGAACTCGGAGTACGAAGAGAAGAGCATATGGGGGAGTGGGGGCGGCCGGTGGGGCAAGTTCTTTTTGGTGTTCCCAGAAAAGTTGACAAAAAAGTTCATGCGTTCGCGAAAAAGCGACGTCACGCGCGATATCCACCAAATAACGGCTGAGCCCTCGCCTCTTGAGCACAGCCTCAGGGCGCGTCCTCGTCGCACGCCCGACTTTTCTTCGCGTCGGTGGACGGGAACGCAGCTATGTCCGCCGCCTCTTCTGCCCTCGGCGCGCGCGCCGGTCTCGCGGGCGCGCCTGTAGGGCGCGCCCCCGGGAAAAAGGCGCCCCGAATCGCCGCCGCCAACATTCGTGGCGCCCGCGGATTCACCCCACGCGCGTCCATCGCGGAGCCCCTTCCCTCGGGAGGAAGCGACGCGCCGGCCGTGACGGACATCCCCAAGCGCGCCAAGGTGAGCATGGTGAGCCTTGGGTGCCCCAAAAACACCGTGGACGGGGAGGTTATGCTTGGCGATTTGTTCGCCAACGGGTTCGACATCGTGGATGACCACGAGGAGGCAGATGCGGTTATCATAAACACGTGCGCGTTCGTGGAGGACGCGAAGAACGAGTCCGTGGATGCGATTCTCGCCGCAGCGGCGCTGAAAAGCGACACGGAAGCTGCTGGTGGCAAAAAGAAAATCATCGTCACCGGGTGCCTCGCGCAACGGTATGCCGAGGACCTGGCCGCTGAGATGCCGGAAGTCGACGTGGTGATGGGGTTCGAGGAGTACAAAAACCTACCCGGCGCGCTCGGGTCGGCGCTCGGTGTGTCCACCGAGCCGGTAGACGCCACCGCGCGCAGAGGCAGAGTGCGCGTTGGCGGTGCCTCGCCTCCTTTCCGCCCCGAGGCGCTGAGGAAAAGACTCACACCAGAGCACTACGCGTACCTACGCGTGGCGGAGGGGTGCGACCACAAGTGCACGTTTTGCGCGATTCCGAGTTTCCGGGGGAAGTTTCGCTCAAAGCCGTGGCAGTCCGTGGTGGAGGAGGCCAAGGCGCTGGCTGATACGGGCGCGAAGGAGCTTTGCCTCATCGCGGAAGATACGAACCAGTGGGGCATGGATCTGAAGAAAAGCGACGGCCGCGGGTTGGCTGAATTACTGGAAGCGCTCGCGGACGTGGATGGCGTGGAGATGATTCGCATTTTGTACGCCTACCCTTCGTACTTCTCGGGTACGTATTGGGCGTTTCCCAAATCCGCCTCCCTGTTTTCCCATACAAGACTGACACTCTCTTTTATTTATCTCAGAGGAGCTGATTGACGCGATCGCGGACATTCCGCAAGTCGCCAAGTACATCGACATCCCGCTGCAGCACATCACGAACCTGTCTCTTCTCCGAATGAACCGCCCGCCGAGGCAGCACACCGAGGAGTTGCTGTACAAGCTTCGCGACCGGATTCCAGGCCTGGCGCTGCGCACCACGTTCATCAGCGGGTTCCCCGGCGAGACGGACGCGGAGCACGAGGAGCTCATGGAGTTTTGCCGCGAGTTCAAGTTCGAGAGGCTAGGGGCGTTCGCGTATTCGGAAGAGGACGGCACGCCCGCGGGTGAGTACCCCGATCAGGTTGAGCAAGCCGTGCGAGATTTACGGCGGGACATGCTCATCTCTCAGCAGCAAACCATCTCGGAGGATTTCGCCGAGTCGCGAGTCGGTTCAACAGTCGACGTCATCATCGACGGGTTCAACCCCGAGTTCGACGCGTGGACCGGGCGCACGTCGTTGGAAGCACCGGACATCGACCCCATCGTGTTCATTCAGGAACCCGCTGCTGGGTCGGGGATGGCGGCGCTGGCGATGGGACAAATCCGCAAATGCAAAATCGTGGGGACCAGTCTTTTCGACTTGGAAGCGCACCTCGTGATGTGAGTATTCCGAGTCGCGGGGAGCGTGAACGACGAAGGGTGAGGCGACACGCCTTTATGTATTTGTGTTTGTGAATTCTACTAGATTACAGGGTTCGACACGTGCGTTTCGCTCGTCTGTTACGAACCGAGCGCACTACCACAGCGCTCGTAAAAATGAAACAGTGGACCATCATCACCTCTGCTACACTCGAGGCAGGTGCGCCTGATGTACAACCGGCGCCGGCTGGTGCTGCACGGGAACTCCCATCGCGACGTGCTGCGGTTGTGGAGGGTAGGGCTGCGTGTAGTGTTGGGGCGGGTACTGCTGCTGGTGCTGGGGCGGGTACGGCTGCTGCATCTGAGGCGGGTACGGCTGCTGCATCTGAGGCCCACCGCCAAACACGGCCAAGCTGGCTGGGTCCACGTGCGTCGGAATTCCGCCAGGCCGACCAACAAGATTACCCCAACGACCGGGCTCGCCCCGCTCCTCTCTCAAGCGATCTCGCTCCGAGCAACGCACGTACATCCAAGCACACAACGCGGCAAACGCTACGACCGCGAAGACGGAGGCGTAGACCGTGGTCGACATGGTACCTGGCGGTGGTGGCGCTTTTCAGTACCTGGCTGGGGTGGCGCTTTCCTGTACCTGGCGGTCGGAGCACGACCTGCGCTCCGCCTTGTGATGTGCGACGACAGATCTGAGAAAATAGTTTCTCTGCCCGCCCAAAAAGCTCATGGCTTTCACTCAATCTTTCACTCATGCCCGCGCGCCCCCCGCGGCCGCCCGCCCGCCCGCGCGATGGCCGACGACCCCTACGCCGCGCTCCCGCGCGACCTGACGCGCCGGATCCTGCGCGAGGCGCTCGTGACGGTGACGGGCGACGCGCACGACGCCGCTTCAGGCGGCGACAACGGAGAACACAAACGAAGACGGACACTCGAGCACGGGCGCGTCCCGCCCCTTCCCCCCGCGTTCAGCTTTCGCATCCCAGCGGACGGGCCGCAAGACCCCACGCCGCGGGTCGTCCGCGACGGCCTCGTGGACGTCGCGGCTGGCGCGCGCGTGGCGTGCGCGTCCAAGTCGCTGCGGGAGGTGATACGAGACGAGGTATTTGAAGGAAAGCTCGCAGCTTTGGAGAAGCACTTCGACGCGGGGGAGGTGTGCACCAGGAAACACGGCCGGCCGCCTGTACCTCAGGAACGGCGTTGCTAAGAACAACCCGGAGTACGAGTACCTCGACGCCAGCGGCGAGCTAAAGGGCAAATACCGCCAGTACGTCGACCCGAGGCACGACGCCGGCTGGCGCTCTCTGTCGACCTTTGAGAAATACCGACGCCTGTTGGGGCACCTGGACCGCTGCTGCGGACGAGCGTGGCAAGCGCTCGAGGAGGGCGTGGACGTGAATGATGAGTAACCGATATCTATACATCGCACGGCCCTGAGGCGATCATGGCTATGCACCGCGCGCTGTACGACTGGATCGGCCCCGAGCTTCTCAAAGGCACGGGCGGGGTGGACTACTGGCCCTTCCTTTTGGGGGGTTTCTTCGACGTGGAACACGACGCGGCTTCGCAAAGAGAGGGAATCGACGCCGCGATCGAGGGCAGGGCGGACCAGTTTCCGGATTCCGAGGACGAGGAAGACGAGGAATTGGACATTGGGTGCCCGTGGGAATGGTGCCGCGGCGACCCCGGCGACCACCAGTTGCTCTGCCTGGCGTCCAAGGGGGCCTACGGCGTCAGCTGGGCGCACACGAAGAGCCGTGAAGAGCTGTGGAGCGAGTTTGAGGGAAAGGACGCGTGGGAACGCGACGCGAGTGGGCGGATCACCGCGGTCGCAGCCACCCCGATCGTGGCGCCCGCGGGCTGGGTATACACCAAGGAGATGTTCGTCAAGGACAAGGAGGAGATGAGCATTTGCGATTCGGACGGTGAGGGGTCGAAACCGGTGACGGCCGAGCAGATCGACGAAATGTGGGAGGAGGAGTACGGCGGCGACGGCGAGGAGGAGTACAGCGGCGACGACGCGTGAGCGAGCGCGGACGAGAACAGAGCGCGGTTTCTTTTGAGGGTACAGACAATGCACTACGTTCTCATCGCATCCTTCTCGTCGTCGTCGTCGTCGTCATCCTTGTTTGACTTCTTGTTTCGTTTCTTCTCTTCCCGATCGTCTCGTTTCTTTTTCTTCGCGTTTCTCGCTGCGGTTTCCGCGTCAGTCACCGCCTGCGCCTGCGCCGCCGCCGCAGACATGGCTTTCGCGGCCGCGTCGAAAGGATCTTTTTTCGCGCCGCCAGTCGTTGCGTCCGTTTCGGCGCGCGCGGGCGTGCCTGGTAAAGGCAGCTCGAATGTTTCATCGAGCGCGAAATCGTCGGCGTCGGCGTTCCCCGCCGCGTCGCCGGAAACCATAAACGCGTCGCCGCTCAAACCCACGGTGCGAAGCGCGCGGCCCAGCTTCCCTTGGTACGCCGCCGTGTCCATCGCCGCGGACGCCGCCGCGGCCTTTGCCTCGGCTTCAGCATCAGCCTTCGCGTTCGCTTCTGCATCAACCTTTGTCTTAGCGTCAGCCTCAGCCTTCGCCTTCGCGTCTGCTTCAGCTTTCGCCTTCGCTTCAGCTTCAGCGTCAGCCTCAGCCTTGGCCTTCGCTTCTGCTTCAGCCTTTGCTTCAGCTTCAGCCTCAGCCTTGGCCTTAGCGTCAGTCTCAGCCTTAGCCTCAGCCTTTGCCTCAGCCTTAGCCTCAGCTTCAGCCTTAGTCTGAGCGTCAGCGTCAGCGTTGGCAGCAGCCTTAGCTTCAGCGTCAGCCTTGGCCTTCTCTTCAGCCTCAGCCTTCGCCACCGCGTCAGCCGCCGCCTCTGCCGCCCTAGCCTCGACATCGATGGCCTCGACATCGATAGCAGCTTGTTCCTCAACAACACTAGCCGCCTCCGCCGCCGCAGCCTTCTCCTCCTGCTCGCGCGCCATCTGTGCTTCCCCGCGCGCTCTTTCTTCCTCCTGCGCCGCGTGCGACTCCGCCTGCGCCAGCTCGGCGTCCTTGGCCATCTTCATCTTCACCTCGTGGTCGTCCACGAGGTCGCGGACGTGCGTGCCGTACAAGGAGCCGTGCGCGAGCAGTTCCGAGGCGACCTGCAGAATCACGGGCTTGTAGTAGTTGACGTACTCCTCCGCGCGGATGTGCGCCCGGACCATGAGGTCGTACACGCCCGCTTCCATGTCACGCGTGGGGATCTGGAAGTGCTCGATGAGCTCCTCAGGCCAGAACGGCGTGAACCCCCCGGCTTGGTCGGGGTACTGCCCGCTTGCGGTGACGATGTCGTACGCCACGTCCGCGGCGGCGACTAAGTCTCCTTTGGTTTGCACGGAGACGCCTTGCGGTCCGAAAAACACGGTTTCCACGCACCGCCCGGCGAGGAGCATCGCCAGGCCGTCGATGAAATCGTCCAATGTATCCGCGCGCTCTTCCCCCGTGAAGTGCGTGGAGCGCTGCGCGTCGGATCGTTCCGGCATCAGCATCACCCCGGACATCTGCTGTCCGTACGGCTTTATTGTGACCCGCAAAACCTCGGAGCAGTAGTTCATGCTTTGCTTGGACGACCACAACACGGCGCGGCCGGCTTCCACCATCGCGCGGTGGTCCTTGCCCCAGCCGTCCTCCATTGGCGCGGAGGACACGCCTACTAGGTTGCGCTCGATAACTCGCTCCACGTCACCCAAGGTCATGCAGTCGCGGTCGTCCCGGACCGATAAAATCGCGGCTTCGTTCATCAGCGCCGCCAACGACGCACCCGAGTACCCGTCCGTCAGCTCCTGATTGTTGAAAGAAAAGGGTCAGTCTTGTATGGGCAATCAGTCGGAGGAATGTGGTGATTGTGAAATACTTACCGCGGTGCGGTTCAAAAGCGCGTCGGTTTCCCACCGCGCGTCGCCCACAGACGGGACGTTGAGTTTCCGCGCGTGCACTTTCAGGATGTTGAGCCGGTCCTTGTGCTTTTTCGGCACCCCGATGTGGAAGGACTTCTCGAACCTTCCCGATCGAAGCAACGCGGGATCCAGCTGCGAACTCAAGTTCGTCGCCCCCATCACGAGCACCATCTCCTGCGCCTGCCCCGCCCCGGCTTTGGTGTCGAACCCGTCAAGCTCAATCAACAGCTGCATCAACCCCGCTTCGCGCTCAAGCGTGGCGCTGTCCCGGTTGCTGTACAGCGCCCGGCTCCGCCCGATGGTGTCCAGCTCGTCAATAAAAATAATAGCCGGCGATACCTCGCGCGCGCGTTTGAACAAATCCCGCACGCGCTTCGCCGCCACCCCGACGAACATCTCCACAAACTCCGAGCCGTTTGCGTAGAAAAACGGAACCCCGGCTTCCCCCGCCACGGCTTTCGCAAGAAGCGTCTTTCCCGTTCCCGGCGGCCCTTCGAACAAAATGCCTTTCGGAATGGAAAGCCGGGCTCGCGCTTTGTCGATATCGGGTCGGTTCGCCGCGGCGACGACGTCATCCGCGCCCAGCGCTTTTCGTCGGTCGTCGTCCATCGTGGCGAACCTGGTGTTTGTTTTTACGCGGTAGTTGGGATCGAGAAACTCCTTTTCATCCGGCGACGGGACGCTCGCCCTCGCGGCTTCGAACCAGTCCTTGGCGGTTTCGCTTTTTTTTCCGCCGCCCGCCACGCCCGCCAAGCTCTTTTCTAAACTTTTCTTGCGCTTCGCTTTGTCCCGCTTCCACGCCTCCATCAGCGGGTTATCCACAGATTTCTGCGTTTCCGAAAACTCCTTGAACTGACGCATCGTGGCGATGATCGCTCTGAACTCATCCACGATTTCGTCAACACCAGCGACGTCGTCGAAGGACAGGGACTGGAACTTCCCCGCTTTTTCGTGATCCTGTCCTCCGCCGATCATCTTGGCTTTACTTTTACCAAACTCCTCCATCATATCAGCCTTGGGGGCTTTTTTGGAAAGCTTCCCTTTGAACACGTTCTTGTCCAGCCACACCGCGGGCGGGAACGGTTTTTTTTTCCTCACCTTCCGCCCGCTCTCGCCCTCCGGGTTCGGACCGAACACGGCGAGTATCAACACCGCCACGGGAAACGGCCACACCGTGGGCAACATCGCCCACAGCGCCTCGTTCCCCACGTTGTCCACGTGCATGAACTGCGACAGCGCGGTTTTGTTGAGGTGCGGGTTCTGTGGGACGAGGCGGCCTTTTTTGTTCATGTACGCTCTTTTTGTGATGTCCCACTGCTGGTCCCCCGGGATCTTCACCAGGAACCGGTACTTGGTCAACGGCCCGCGCAGCTCTTGCCCGGGGTCCGCCATCTCCACGATTATCGTGTTCCCGTCGTCGTACTGCAACAACCGTCCTATGGTTCCCGCGTTTAGGTTTTCAATCAGCTCGGGGTAACTCATCGCGCCGTCCACCGTGGGCCTCAACCCGAACTTTTCGCGTAACCGCGAAGGGTCGGGCCCCGGTTCGAACGGCAAAACCTGCGGGTACGTCGCCTCCGCCCTGGCGATCGTGTCCAAGTACCGTGAAAGAAGCTTGTCGTACTCCTTATCCGTGAGCCGCCGCATCACCGCGGGGGTTTTCTTCTCCCCCGGTACGCGGCAAAGCACCTCGCTTTCGCGATCGGGGAACTCGCCAATCTCTTCCCACGCCGCGCGCGCCTGGGAGTAACGCCGAAAGTGTCAGTCGGTCGGACCATGTGTATATCCGGGATTGGGAAGGGTATAGTAGTGGTAGGACTTTGTGACTGTACTAGTAACATAGAAACAGGTACTAGTACAGTCAAGTAGTACAGCAGCACGTCCATCAGGGGCAGTAAACAGTCGGCGGAGCGTGGAACACGTGGGGAAATACGTACCCACGCGCGTTGCAGCCGCAAGGCTTTGGCATCCTCGTGTTTGTTTGATTCGAGAAGGGGGGAGGCCCAGGACAGGAGGTCGGGTAGGGGGCCTCCTTTCGGATCGGGGGGCGGTTCCCGTTCGCTCCAGTTGACGGCTTCGGGTTTCTTCACTGAAACATCTTTGTTTTTTTTGGCGCTGCTCTTCGTTGCGCTCGTCGCACCGGCACCGACGTCCGTGCCCACGAACTCGTCAAAGTCGTCGTAGTTGAACCCGACGTCATCCGAGATCTTGGAGCGCTTGGCGCGGCAGTGCACTCGCCTCGATCCGAGGCGCGCGGCGCTGTTGGACACCGCGAAGCCCGCGATTGACGATCCGCAACGCGCCGTCCTTAGGGCGACCGGCGTCGGGGCGATGGTTTTCGATCGACGCACCGCGTGCGCCGCGAAAGACGTCGACGCGTTGGTGGAGACCTCGCGGCGAGTGTGCGCGCGTTGCTCCGATCCGCGACGCGCGTTCGCGCTAGGCGGTGCCCTCAGCCCGCCACCGCATACACCGCGCACGAATCCGCCGTGCCATCGCGACGCCGTCCACGCGCGCGCCGGGTGATTCTCGACCCCCGCGTGTCTCGCCGCCCCGGTTGCGCACGGGACCAGCGCCGCCATCCCGGGCAACGGTTGTCAACCTCGACGCGTTGGCGAACCGGTAAACCGTACCCCGCGGTCGGTATCGCACGAACTGCACGCGACGGGGGCTGTCTTGCCTCGCGCGCCTCGCCTTCTGGGCGCCGGCGCACCTCGTGTTAGCCAAAAACGACCGAGTTGATAGGGAAACGACGTCGCCGAACGACGCAGAGTCGTCAAGTCAAACGCTCGGCCTTTCAAGGCTCGTTTCAAGGCCTGCTTTTGCTGCAGGGTTTTGGGTTAATGTCGAAAAACTGTTGCGACAGCAGCCAAGTCTTCGATTCGTGTAAATTCGCACCCTATCCGGCGGCTGCTGGAAATCGGAAAAACTGCGCGCGCCCTGGCGCGCGTGCATTCTCTCAGCCGCGCCACGCACGGCCGCCACCTGAAACAAAATGGCCTCCTTCACCATGAGTGCCCGGACCGTGGCTCCGGCCGTGTCCTTCCGGGCCGCGTCCCGTGGTGCGTGTTCTTTCGTCTCCCGCCTTGCCTTCGGGCCCAGCGCGAGTGTGATTCCGGAAAAAAACGAAGGGGCGACGTCACCACTCGCGTCTCGCCGCTCGTCTCGCGATGGATCGCGCGCGGGTGGACACGTGTACGGTTCTCTTCGCGCCCCTGCGTTGCGCTCCAGGAGGAAGCCTTTCGTTGGCAGCGACGCGACGCGGACGCATCACGCGAAACCCAAACCACCACGACCCGGACCCGCGCTGACAGATCCTTCCCGTTTTCCAACTCTGCTCTTCTGTGAATGAATCGGTAAAATTCCACAGGTCGCGTCTCGTCTCGCGCGCGCAAGGCCACGCACGTCACCGCCGCGGTGAAGGACGCCGCGGCGCCTGGAAGGTACGAAGCCGTGTTCCTGATGAAACCCGGGGTGGAGGATTCCTTAAGAGCGGCTGAGGTTGATAAGCTCCGTTCCATGTTTGAAACCGGCGGCGCGACCGAGTTTGAAGTCACCGACCGCGGCGTGGTGCAAAACGCGTACGAAATCAAAGGCTTCGCGGACTCGCACCAGTACATGATCAACGTGCAGTGCCCGCGGGGGACGGTGAAGACCGTGCAGGACGCGCTCGCGATGCCGGTGATCGGCGCGGAGGAGATCATCCTTCGGTACATGTTCTTCAAGGAATGAAGGAGGGTTGCGGCATAGCACGTCATCAATCTGACGACAAATTTTAAGGAAGGGAAGAGAGCGCATTGACATGCACCCGTATTGTTGCGGAGAAGAGAGTAGAGCGACACGACCGGTAATATCACGGAACGCACTTAGGCCACACACGTACACACGGCTCGAACCCGGGGGTGTTTTGTACCACTACGCAGGGCGGCGCTTCCACTACCCCGCCGTCGTACTTTCCACTGCGCGTCACATTTTTTATTTTTCTGAATTTTAGTTTTCACTTCTTTCCATCAAGACGACGACGCGCGCACAACCCTTGGGTTTACCTATAGCCCTTGCACGCACGACCCACCGCATGCCCTCCCGCGGTGCACGGAAGCGATATCGCGACCCCCAGCGAGGCCCTTCCGGGGCTTCCCCTAGACGTCATCGTCACGCACGTTCTCTCCCGCAAAAACCTTCCCGATCCGGCTGACCTGGCGAGGCTTCGTGTGGTGAGTCACGCGATGCGCGACGCGGTGACGATGAGGGGGCGTAAGGTGGCGGAGTTGGAGGCGTGGGAGTATGCGGAGCTTGGATGTTTAGACTCGCTGCTGCGATTGCGACGGCGAGGACCTCTGTTGGATGCGGGAGGAGTTTGCTCAGCTGCCGCGAGTGCTGGGCACCTCGAGGTGCTGAAAAGCGCGCGAGCGATGGACTGCCCTTGGGATCAGGGTTACGGTTCCACCTGCGTATCGGCGGCCCGGGCCGGGCACCTCGAGATTATTAAGTGGGCGCGCGCGCACGGCGCACCATGGAACGCAATGGCGTGTGCGACGGCGGCGGAATATGGGCACTCCGAGGTGCTGAAGTGGCTGCGCGCGAACGGCTGCCCGTGGGACTCAAACACGTGCCAGTACGCGGCGCAGCGCGGGCACCTCGAGATGCTGAGATGGGCACACGAGAACGGGTGCCCGTGGGACAAGCAGACGTGCGAGTTATTGGCGAAGGGCGGGCACTTCGAGGTGCTGCAGTGGGCGCGCGAGAACGGCGCACCGTGGAATAGGGAAACGTGCGTGGAGATCGCGAACCACGGGAACCTCGAGGTGTTGAAGTCGGCGCGCGCGAACGGCGCACCGTGGGACGTGTTCGTGTCCAACGTGGCGGCGGAGGGCGGGAATCTCGAGATGCTGCAGTGGGCGCGCGCGAACGGCTGCCCGTGGGCCCAGTGGACGTGCGCGGAGGCAGCGGCGGGCGGGCACCTCGAGGTGCTGAAATTTTTGGTGGACGAAGGGCACCTCAAGGTGCTTCAGTATCTGCGCGCGAACGGCTGCCCGTGGGATAAAAGTATGCGCGAGAATGCGGAAGATGTCGCGGGTGATGGTGATAATGAAGTGAGCAAGCTACTGGAGTGGGCGCGCGCGAACGGCTGCCCGTGAGAGGCCGGTGGAAATTGTCGATTTTTATTGCACAGGCCTTCTTGGCTTTTTCGCCTTTGCATGGAGGTTGGGTATGGCCAACCCAGCGCCTCTGGCGCCCACGCCTCGACCCAGCCGCGCGTGCGCGCTTTCCGTTGCGGGTGTGGCTTCGTCCTCGTTCTCTGTGATCGAGGGCTCGCCCGAATCTTCGACAGTGATGGTGGAAACGGCCCGAGCGTCATCCGCGAGAGATTCGTCGCGCGAGGCGTTTTTCCGGGTCTCGCCCGACGCGCGGGGTTCCTCGACGACGCCCGAGGACCGTGAGGCCAGGCGCGCGACCCACACCGCGGCGGCGAGACTCGCAACAGCCGTCGCCGCGAGCCACCACGAGGTCTCTCCCCGCGCCATGAGCGCCATCTATCCTGAGGTGCGGGGGGAACTGATTTTGTTGAGTTTCAGAAATCGGTTTTACAACATCGCGTCACAGCGAAGCGCTAAATGCCTAAATCTGCTCCTCCTCCAACTCTCCTAGCAGCCTCCGCGCAGCGCCAGCACCAGGTGAAGCACCGACCCGCCTTCGATGTTGTAGTCCTTCGCAGTCCGGTCATCGCTCATCTGCTTCCCGCCGAAAATCAACCTGTTCAGGGGACAAGAGGGAGACGGCGTGAGTCGAGAGGCTACGTGCAGAAAGAGATGTTGAGAAAGAAAGGGTGGTTGGCGCGTGTGTTGTTTTCGGTCATCCACAAGACACGCGGCGGTCCGTTGCCTCCGTGACCCGCCCGACGTACCGCTGCTGGACCGGGGGGATCCCCTCCTTCTCCTCCAGGCGTTCCTTGATGCGCTCGATGCTGTCACTAGGCTCGATGTCGATTTCAATCTCCTTGCCCGTCAGGGTCTTCACCTTGATCATCTGAGGCGCGACGAAAACGAAAAGGGGGACACGGAAAAGGATGAGGCGGAGGACGTCAGCACGTGGGCACCGGGCGGGGGATAGACGACGCGTCTCTGTGATTTCAATCGCCCTCGAAAATCGCGATACATGGGCAGACACGCACCATCTTGGCGAGCGGTGGTCGGGTGGTCGAGTGCGACCGAGGCGTGGCCTAGGAGTGCGGTGCGTGAGATCGGCGTCAGTGCCCAGATTTCAAGCCAAACTCGTACACTTGCTTTTCTCAGGCCGAGGCCGCGGCCGGAAATTCCCACTCATCACACCTGGGACCGCGCCTTTGGCCCGTCCGTCGTGGGCTCGAGGTTCGCGCGGGTACGGACCTTGAGGTGAAGCGTGTGGCGACCGCGCGGTCGCCATGCGGAGCGCGAGAGAAACCCGAGGTGGCTGGGACGGCGTGCCGCGAGGCGCGAGCACGGTTGCCCCGTCATCGACGGGCACATTTAGAACCGCCATGAGCAGGGGCGCCGTGAGCAGCGCCGCTTCCGATACCGCGTCGAGGATGTCCGAGTCGCCGTCGCGGTGGCTTCCAGACGACCTTCTGGCGTTGATGAGGTGCGTTTACGCGACGCGACACCGAACCCGAACATCGCCGCACCCCCACTCCAGGTCGTCGCATTTACCAGCCACCCATAGGACGCAACGGACCGAACGTGCGTAGTACCAAACTCACCGCGCACCTCTACCCCTTCGCTACCCCCCACATCCATTCCCACAGCGAGGAGGGCGCTTCCTTCACCGGCGAGCAGATGCGGCGCGTGGTGGACGCCGCGGAGGCGGGCGTGCGCGACCGCATGGAGCGCAAAGTGCTCAAGGCGGCTTCCATGGGGTACACCAGGGGCGTGCGCCAAGGCGAGGCGCAGGCGAAGGAGGAGTTTGTGAAGGAGTACCCGAGCAGGGGTGGCGGTTTGTTTGATGAATCGAATGGCACGAATGCTGATGTTTCTACGCGTGCCTTGGCACCCGAAGGCACAGGTGATACGAAAATGAACCTGAATCAAAGCGAAGAGCTCGCGTCGCTGCGAAACGAGTTGGAAACGCTGCGAAACGCCGTCGCCGCCACGGCCGGCGGCAGCGTCGCCGAACGCGACGACGCCGGGAGCGTTTTTTCCGAGGACTCCGCGGTGGGCACGGCGGTCAGCGCGAGCGCGAGAGATGTCGAAAAGAATGCGCGAAAGCCCCCCGTGCCGCCTGGAGCGGCGGTGCACTTTCCGACGCGCATTCCGGAAGAGGACAGCGCGAAGGAACACTCCGACCGCGAAACGCCGAGCACGCCCGACAAAGACGCGAGCGACGCGGCGGATGACGAGCCTAATGCTTTTTCTGCGCGCTCAGATGGAGGCTCAGTCGCGACGTCTATCCGACCAAAAGGAAGCATGCCAACTGACGCGGGCCGGATGCCTGATGAGGTTTTCGTGGGGCGGCGCGTGGTCGGCGGGAAGGGGAAGACGTACGGTGTGAAAAATACGCCCCGTTCCGAAAACGGCGAAGGCGGAGGCGCGCCCACAGCGGCGCTGTGGGCGCTAAGCGTGTCCGCGAGGGACGGGAAGATTCCCACCGTGCGCCATGACGCCCTGGACCTCATTTCAAGCCGATGCCAGCTGTTCTTCGCGCACGACAAGCTGTCGCGCGCCACGCTGGGGTGGGCGGCGGCGCGCTGGCGCTTGGCATGCGCCGAGCCGCGAAGGCGACGCGCCGCCGCCGCGCACTTCACGCGCCGGCGCGCGCGGCGCGTCATCGCGCGGTGCTTCGCGGCGTGGGCGGTACGGGGCGCCGAGACAGAGGAGACGGCGACACGAGTGGAGGACGCGGTGAGCCGGGAGGCGCGCGCGAATGAAAGTGAACGGTCGATTTTTCACGAATTTACGTCGCCCGTATCGGCGCCGCCGCCGCGTTTGGATCGCGACGTCGCCGCTGGTTTGGTTGACCAGTTGAACGCTTTGCGGGGCGAAAACCGTGAGTTGTCGACGTCCCTGGCCGACGCGCGCGATGCCCTGGAGTCGTCAGGGCCCACGCCGCGCGAAGCCGCGCAGAGCGAAAAGTTCCGGGCGCACTTGCAGCGCCTGCAGCGTGAGCTCGAAGCGACCAAGCAGGCGAGGGATGTGGCGCGCGACTCGGTGGACCGCGCCGCGCGCGAGGCCGCGCGCGAGGCGACGACGAGGCGGCAAAGTCTGAAGGCCACGGCGACGCAAACGGGCGGGCCGGGGGACTTGTCCGGGCTGGCCTTGGAGGACCAAGACGCGGCGGCTGCGGCGACGGCGCTTGAACTCCGCGCGCAAGCCGGGAAGTTCCACGTAGAGTTTGAACGGCAGGCGCAAATCGCCGAGG
>TARA_B110000259_G_scaffold18298_1_pt1 | contig 19256 bp, 22 predicted proteins | sample TARA_B110000259 | Tara Oceans TARA_B110000259 (sample SAMEA4397649) | marine metagenome | biome: Polar Biome; feature: [SRF] surface water layer (ENVO:00010504); material: water (ENVO:00002006), including particulate matter (ENVO:01000060) such as... | depth 5 m | reverse complement strand
AAAGGCTTTAGACTATCTTCAGCTTACACAATTAACGAAGACTGGGACTTATTAGTCACTCATGTTGATCAAGATATAACAGCTGATGGTGTTTTTGATTATGATCCGGCAATTGGTGATTTAAAGGTTAGCAGGTTTATCGAAGATAAGCTTGAGGATTCATTTAACCAAACATCTATAACACTAGAAGGCAGAATGGGCTCTTTAGATGCTATATACACAGGTTCATTGCTTGAAAGAACAGCTGATCAAACGGTCGACTATAGTGGTTATGCTAATGTTGGTGCCTGGTTGCCATACTATGTATGTAATGCTTATGACTATACAGTTTGTGGATCTGCAACAGTTCAAGTTGAGCTATTTGATGAAAATCAAAGAACAACTCACGAATTTAGAGTTTCCAGTAACGAGTTCAGTGATCTACCTTTTTCTTACACTGCTGGAGTCTTTATGGACGAAAGTGAGCTTATGACACAAAATGACTACGGTTATTTAGGAACATTATCTGTTGCTGCTAATAATGGTACTTACGGAGGCTACATAGACAATACTCCAATCCCAGGTGCCTGGGCTGGAAATCCCAATGCAAGACCATCTCAGTATAGATTCTTTAATGATATCTTAAGAACTGAAGAGCAAACATCATTCTTTGGTGAATTAACTTTCCCTGTTAACGATAAATTAGATTTATTAGTTGGTGTAAGGAAGTATGACCTGGATGTAGATTTCAGAGGCCAATCAAAATTTGGTTATAGAGGATCTAATGTTTCTAATGGAAGAAATTATGATGCTGAGCCACATGGAACTGCGCCTTTAAACCTTTCGGATCAAATAACAAAGTTCACAGCTAGCTATAAGCCAGATGCGGACACTTTGTATTACTTTACAAGATCAGAGGGTTACAGACCTGGTGGATTTAATAGAGGTGGCTTATTAGCATCAAAAAATCCTGCATTCCCAACTGTTCCATTAACATATGAAACTGATGACGTTGTTAACACTGAATTTGGTGTAAAAACATTGTTACTAGATGGCGCTATGAGACTTAATGCAAGTTATTACAATATTGAATGGACTGATATTCAGGTTTCAAGATTTGATCCTGCAAACGTTTCGATATTAACTTTTGTTGAAAATGCTGCTGATGCAGATGTTAGCGGTCTTGAGGCTGATATTCTATGGTACCCAACAGATGATATAACTGTTTCAAGTGCAATGTCTTATAACAGCACTGAGGTAACAAGAATTAAAGCTCAGATTGTTGAGATTGCTCCTGTTGGAAGTGCATTACCACTTTCACCTGACTTTCAGTGGAATGTTAGAATAAGAAAAGATTCTGAACTTAACGGACTACCGGCTTATACTCAGCTTGCAATAAAATCAGCATCTGATTCATACAGCTCTCTTGAAAAAGATAAGCGTTATAATCAAAGTGCTTATAGAACAGTAGATCTTGCATATGGTTTTGAAGTAAATAATACTCAGATAGAGTTTTTTGCTAGAAACCTAACTGATGAAAGGGCTCAATTATACTTTAACGATCAGGACGATATTCCTAGAATAACAACAAATCGCCCTAGAAATATTGGAATGAGAGCTTCATATAGGTTCTAATTTTAAAGAATTATTAAAAGGCCAGGTTTACTGGCCTTTTTTATTTCTATACCATTAATTTTGATAAATGAATAAATCTGAAACAATACTTAAAAAAACTGAATCTTTGATGGTAGATAAGGATTTTAGGGGTGCTTTAAAATACATTGAATCAAAATCTTTAGAGATATCCAAAAAAGACTATTACTACCTAAAATCAGTCCTATACAGGTACTTAAATAAAAAAAATGAGGCTCTACTATGCCTGGATAAGTTAATTCAAATCGAACCAACTTACGGTAGGGCATTTCAGGAATTTGGCCATAACTTTATAAATACCGATCCTGGTAAATCTCTTAAATCATACTTAAGAGCTGTTAGGCATAACCCATCATTACAGGCTTCTTGGCTTGGAATACTGTCTGTAGAAAAAGATAACCAAGTGCTTATCGATTATGTCCAAGAAAATGTTATGTATTTGAAAAGCTTACCTCCAGAGCTTAAATCAGTTCTCAGTTTTATACATGAAGGAAAATATATAAAAGCAGATTCCTTATGTAGAAGTTACTTACAAAAAGAGCCACATGATGTCGAGGCAATGAGGCTTTTGGCTAAAATAGGAACAGATTTATATATCTATGATGACGCAGAGTTTCTTCTTGAGAGCTCGTTAATTTTTGAACCTTCGAATATTAAATTAAAGTTTGACTACATAACAATTCTTATTAAGAGACAAAAATATGCCGAAGCACTTCATCATGCCAAAGATCTCTATAGCAACAATAAAGATAATATCAATGCTAAAAAACTACTTGCTACAACACTCTTTAGAACTGACGATTATAAAAAATCCCTAGACTTGTATGATTCAATTTTAGAAAAAGAACCAAATAATACGGATGTTCTTTTATCAAAAGGGCACTTATACAAAACATCAGGAGATATACCTAAATCTATTAGCTCTTATCAGCAGGCATATAAGTCAGATAAGTACTTTGGTGATGCTTATTGGAGTTTAGCAAACTTAAAAACCTATAAATTTAGCGATGATGAGATCGGCGTGCTTAGCAACATGGTCGTTGATCCAAATATATCTTCTGATGAAAAAGTTTTTATGCATTTTTCGCTTGGCAAGGCCTTTGAAGATCGTCAGATATATAAAGATTCATTTAAGCATTACCAACTAGGAAATAATTTAAAGAAAGATAAGCTTTTATTCAAAGCTGAAGACTTCATTAAAGAGTGTAAGAATCAAATAGAAGTCTGTACTTCTGATTTATTTAATATTAAAAGAGGATGGGGGATTGATAGCGCTGAGCCAATTTTTATTCTTGGATTGCCTAGAGTTGGATCTACGCTTGTAGAACAAATATTAGCCTCACATTCACAGGTTGAGGGAACGCATGAACTTCCAAATATTATATCTACTGCTCATAAATTAAATCAAAGAAGAGCTCAAGACCTAGATTCTAAGTATCCTGATATTTTATTAAGCCTGTCAGAGCCTGAGCTAAAGGCAATAGGTAATAAATATATTGAAGATGCAAAAATATTTAGAACAGATAAACCTTTTTTTATAGATAAAATGCCTAATAACTTTAGACACATAGGTCTTATTAAGTTAATACTCCCAAATGCAAAAATTATAGACATAAGAAGGTCCTCTATGTCAGCTTGTTTTTCAAGTTACAAACAGTTATTTGCAGAAGGTCAAGATTTTACCTATGACCTAAAAGATTTAGCCACTTATTACAATAATTACGTGGAGTTAATGGACCACTGGAACAGTATTTTGCCTGGAGAGATTCTTTCTTTAAATTATGAAGATCTTATTAATGACTTTGAGCCATCAGTAGATCGCATACTCGATTATTGCAATTTACCATTTGAGCAGTCATGCCTTGAGTTTTACAAAAGTAAAAGATCTGTCAAGACTCCTAGTGCAGAGCAGGTAAGACAGCCTATCTATAGAAGTGGAATGGATCTCTGGAAGAACTATGAACCTTTCTTGGACGATCTAAAAAATAATTTAACTTACTAATATTGAAAAAATATTGGTTTTTATATTACTATGTCAATACAATTTTTTTTAATTTGGTAATTTATTATGGTTAATTTAATTATTTATGCTGGGATGTTTTACTTAGTGCATTTATTCTTTACGATGAGCTTTTCTCTTCATAAAATTCCTTTTATGGCATGGACCTACTCAGGCGGTGATACTTCTAATAAATCAGCACTTTCTGAGAGAATGATTCTTGCTGCTAATAATTTAAGACAGTCTCTTCCAATTTTTATGGTCTTTTCTGTTTTGTCTGTGTTAACAGAAGTCGATAACTTGGTTTTAGGCCAGGCTTGGCTTATTTTGAGAGTAGCTTATCTGTTTGGAGCTATCTTTAATCTATATAAATATAAAATGATACGTCCTTTGATATGGGCGCCATCTATAGTTATCTTGTTTAGTATGGGCTTTAATTTAATAAGCTAATCAAGCTTTATATTATAAGTTTAGTCCTTTATTCTAGTAATAATAACTTCGCTTGAGGGTTCGTTTTTATGGATAGTTCTGGTTGCTAAAAAAACTTCATAAACCAAACACATTAAAGCGGTTGCTAAAAGAAGCATGCATATTATAAATAAGGCAGCTATTAAGACTGAGATTTCACTTCCGGCAATAGCGCCTAGAAACATAAATATAATAACAAGACATACGAAGAGAGCGCTCCCTGTAGCTAGAGATATTCCAAATGAAACTAATATACTTCTTTTTGAAAGTTTCTTCATAGCAGACTCGAGAAGGATTACATCTGATGAATCTGCTTTGTGAAGTATTGAGTGTATTAACCTTTCTCTATCTTTAACTCTTCCAAGTCTGCTCATCATCACATTAAGTAATGCGCCAATACCTGTAAGTAAAAAAACTGGAGTAACTGCTGTTTGCATTGCCTCGGATATGATCATTTTTCTATTCCGTTATTAAAAATTTTCTTTCTACCCTTTGAGTGCCTCTATGGACACAGCTTAAGTTAGAAGTATTATCATCAAGGATTGTGACAATTGAGTGCTCAAACATGCAAAAATTTTGTATCAAATCTGTTATGTAAACCTTACTAATAGATTTTTCTAAAAAACTAGTTACAGATAAAATATCATACTGCTTACATTCTTTAATTTTTACAAACGCATCCTTATAAGCATCTTCAGTAGATTGAAGACGTTTTGTTATAAGAACAGAACATTTGGTATCGAACTCTGCTAATAAATTGAAGGACAGGGATAAGAGAATTATAGATACGAAGGTTTTCATATCATGAATTTTAACACTTATTTCTTTTTATCTTTCTTAGCTGCTCTTTTTTCTTTAAGAGTTTTACCTTTTTTCTTTTCGTTTTTTTGCTTGTCTTGACCTTTTGCCATAATAAATTCCTTTTTTAAATTATAACGCCTTCAAGAAATTATTGTTTTTTTTATTAAGCAGAGCTTTTTATCTATATTCCTTTCAAGACATTCGTTAATGATAAGTTGTTCTTCTTGCCATTCACTGTCATGGTTTTTAAGCCAGACATAGGCCCATATTGTTAATATTAGAATTAATAATGGAACAAAAAACTCATTAAAAAATTTACTAATCCCTTCTTTTGACATCTTTATTATTTAAATAAATTACTAGCTTATATAAAAATGCTGGCATTAGGAGCCAAGGAACTTGTCCTTGTAGCATTACCGTTCTATCTCCATATTCTAGTAGTATTGGATTTATATAGGGACCTAATGGAGATAATGGTGCCCATGAAATTGCTTTACCAACACTAAGTTGATCCTGATAAAGAAATAATTCAACTATTATATTTTGACCGACACACCAAATTACTAAAAAGATAAAAGCATCCCATCTCCATTGTTTAAAAATAGTTATATCTTTCTTTTTAAATCTCCACATTAACCACAGGCCGCCTAGAGAAACGGTTCCAGCATCAGCCAATGAATTTAATAACCAGTTGATATGTAATGGCAGCCACATGTTTAATGTATTAGACCTCCTCATGTCAACTGCGAGGCCATCCACTAAACCGTAGGTAAACCATAACTCCCATCCAAACAAGCAAACAAAAAATATTATTAGGTAGATATTTAAGGTCCAGGATGGAATTTCTTTTCTATATTTTATTAGTATAAATATTGGCAATAGGGCAGATGTATACACTATAAAAATAAGCCTAATTTCTTCGTATGTCATTAGTCTAGAGTATCATTAAAAATTAATTGAGCATCAAATAACTAAAGTGTTGCTGAATATCCTAAAGAGGAGATAAGTAGCAGGATTAATGTTTTACTCATACTTAATTTATATCCACTGCAAATTCTTTTAGAACTTCGATATCAATTATGGTTGTAGCTTTCTTGTGAGTTTTTCTTAAGTATACCTTGGGTGCAAAGCCATGATCAAAGGCCTCTTTCCATCTTTCTGCACATAGACACCAAGAATCTCCTTCCTTTAGTCCTGGAAAATCAAACTCAGGTCTCGCTGTTGATAGGTCATTACCTCTTGCTTTTGAAAAATTTAAGAAGTCCTCAGTGATAAGCGAGCAAACAATATGCAACCCTCTATCCAATTTTCCAGTATGGCAAAAACCATCTCTAAAATAACCTGTGATAGGATTTGAGCAACATTCTTCAATAGGCTCATCAAAAATATTAGTTTGGATCATAGTTTTATCTCCAATTTATTTTGCCATAATCCAGAAAAATTAAATAGAACTGTCGATATTAATTCTAGTTTTGATTGGCATATATTAAGTTTACATAATTGATAAATTAACCCCTAGCTCTTAAAGAATAATCACATAGATTTATTTAACTATTAATCTAACTTATTTGTGATAAATTATGCCTATGATAATAGGCGTTCCTTCAGAAGTTAAAAATAATGAATTCAGAGTAGGTCTAACACCTAACTCATGCAAAACAATTTTAGATGAGGGACATACTGTTTATATCCAAGCCAATGCCGGTCTTGGTATTGGTTTTACAAACGATCATTACTTGGATTCTGGAGCTTTAGTTCTTGATACAGCAGAAGAAATATATTTGATAGCTGAACTAATAATTAAAGTTAAAGAGCCGATAGAGTCAGAATATAAATACCTAAGAGATGACTTAACTTTATTTACTTACCTTCACCTTGCTGGAGATCCCGTAAATGCGAAAAAGCTTATAGATACCGGTGTTACAGGTATAGCATATGAAACCGTAACAGCTGAAGATGGATCTATGCCATTACTTGCCCCTATGAGTGCCATAGCAGGACAAATTAGCATAGTAGTCGGCTCATATCATCTGCTCAAACATAATTTAGGAAAGGGCGTACTAATTGGCTCCTTCGGGGATATTGCACCCAGAGTGGTGACTGTAATTGGTGGCGGTGTTGCTGGTAAAGAAGCTATTTCTAAATCAATAGCTAATAATGCATTTGTAAAGGTTATTGATTTATCTCAAGACAAACTTAACAAGTTAGAGTCTGAATTTGGTTCAATAAACATTGAATACATTTTATCTACACCGGATTCTATAAAAAAAGCTGTAGCTAATTCAGATCTAGTTATTGGAGCTGTGTATGTGGTCGGAAAGGAAGCTCCAAAAGTTGTTACTATTGATATGCTTCAGGATATGAAGCCTGGAACTGTAATGGTTGACATATCAATTGATCAGGGTGGGTGTTTCGAATCAAGCAAACCCACTACTCATGATAGTCCTACATTCTTAGTTAATGATGTAGTTCACTACTGCGTCACTAATATGCCAGGAGCTGTTCCATTGACAGCCACAGAGGCATTAAATAAAGCTACATTGCCATATATACTTGAGTTAGCAAACAATGGTATTAAAAAAGCTTTAGATGAAAATAGTCATCTTCAAAACGGCTTAAATACCTTAAACGGCAGGGCGGTTCACCCTGGCGTTATAGAGGCTTTAAGTAAATAATATTTGTTATATAGCTATTAATTTGTAATTATTTGTACATCACCTATATTCAAGGCTCTAATTGGAGCCTCAATTTCTTTCAAGTCCCCAACTATTACCCAGGTCCATTTGTTGGTATCTAAATACTTAACAGAAGCAGCCTGAACATCAGCTAGATTAATCGAATTTCTTTTATCAGCAATGGTATCAAGATAGTCAAATTCTCTATCGTATTTTACTATATCTTCAATTCCTCCAAGGAGGGCTCCTAGCGTTTCATATTGCCCTGGTAGGCGAAGTGTTCTTGCTTTTTTAATTTTAGATAACTCATCTACAGTTATGGGTGAGGTATTTATATAATTATTGTATTCATTAATCACTTCCATAATAGACGGTGCTGTTTTATCTGTTTGAACTGGAGCGGTCATTCTCATTAATCGTTGACCTTTAGAATAGCCAGTTGAGGTTCTAACGCCATACGACCAACTTTTATCTTCTCTTAAGTTCATATTAAGTCGTGATGTGAAACTTCCTGCAATCGCATAATTCATATAGTCAATTAAAATATCGTCATCTGAGTTAGTTGGAGGTAATAACTGTGCTGCAAGAATATAAGACTGAACTGCACCTGGCTTATCTATAAGAAATACCCTTGGCTTAGTTTGATCTGCTACTCTGTAAAGATTAATCTCGTTGGATTCACTTGGTACAGATTTCCAATTTGAAAATTTCTTATTTAATAGAGTGGCAGCTTCCTCAAGACTTATATCTCCAGTAACTATAAAAGTAGCATCACTTGGATCAGTTAATTTTTTGTACATATCTACAAGATCTTGTCTTTTAAAAGATTTAACTGATTTTTTAGTTCCTGAGCCAGATGCTTTAGCGTAAGGATGTCCAGAGCCATAAACTAAAGGCCCTATTTGACGGTTAGCCATAGAAGAAGGCTGATTTAATTGCTGATCTATACTTGCTAACCATCGCTTTTGTACTTTATTTAATTCGTCTTGAGGAAATGTAGCATTCAACATTCCTTCTTTAAGAAGATCTAAGGTACTTTCAAGATTAACTTTAAGAGAAGACATTGACGCAAAGGTAGTATCAATCGAAGAACCAAAGCCAATACCTGAACCTAAACTTTCCTGCTCTTCCGCATACTCTAGTGATGAATAGCTCTTAGTTCCCTCGCTAACCATCCCCATTGTAAAATTTACAAGACCTAGCTTATCGTCAGTCTCTATTGCATAACCTTTATTGAAGACAACTTGAAGCTCAACTAAAGGTAGGTCATTTCTTTCAGCCAAGACAAGCTGAGAACCATTGTCTAGAGTTGTGCTTTGAATCTTTGGAAACGAGTAAGATAATTTTTCAGTTGGGTAGGGAATACCTTTTGACCTATCAACATTTGATGTCACTACAGATGTCTTAGCTGCTGGAATAATAGTTAAAACATAGTCTCCAGAGCTGAGCCATTCGTTTGTTACTTCCTTAATTGTCTTTGCTGAAGTATTAAGATATAAATCAAGTTGTTCTTTATAGGCACCAGGATCGCCATAATAAGTTTGATAGGTTGCTAATATGTCTGATTTACCACCAAAACCTCCAATTTTCTGGAGTCCATTAGTAAGAGCAGCTATTGTTGATGTTTTAGTATTTTTTAAAAGCTTTGCATCAGGACCTTTCTGCAAGTATTTATTAAGAGTTTCATCAATAATTCTTTCAACCTCTTTTGCATCCTGTCCAGGAGCAACCATTGCGGTTATAAAAAATAACCCAGCTATCTCTCTCCCATAATAAAATGAATTTACACTAGTAGCTAATTGGTTCTTATAAACTAGCTCTTGATATAAGGGACTATTTTTACTTCCAGCCAATGTTGATGCAGCTAATTCAAATGCTGAGGCTTCCTCTGTACCTTCTTCTGGAACATTCCATACTTTATAAATTCGAGTTTGAGGTACGTTATCTTCCATAACCTCACGTGTTTGCTCGGTTCTTTTAGCAACCCATTTTTTAGGCTTTGTTAATGGAGGCCCCCCAGGAATGTCACCAAAATATTCTTCAATTTTTAATTTAGCAGTTTCAATATTTATATCTCCAGCTAATGCAATTACTGCATTAGTTGGACCGTAGTAAGTTTCAAACCATTCCTTGACATCATCAAGAGTGGCGGCATTCAAATCATCCATAGATCCAATAACTGACCATGAGTAGGGATGACCTTTAGGAAAGACGCCTTCATTAATTGAATTAAAAGCTCCACCATAGGGGCTATTTTCACCTTGCCTTTTTTCATTTTGAACAACACCTCTTTGCTCATTTAATTTATCTTCATCAATTACATCGAGTATATGGCCCATTCTTTCTGATTCCATCCAAAGAGCTAAGTCCAATGCATTTGTGGGAACATTTTCAAAGTAATTAGTTCTATCGCTATTCGTTGTTCCGTTTTGATCCGTAGCTCCAATTTTTTCAAAGGGTTCAAAATATTCATCATTATAATTTTCTGTTCCATTAAACATTAGATGTTCAAATAGATGAGCAAAACCTGTTTTACCTGGTTTTTCATTTTTAGATCCTACGTGATACCAGACATTTACAGCTACCATAGGAACTTTATGATCCTCATGAACAATCACCGTTAAACCATTATCTAGGGTGAATGTCTCAAAGGATATCTCAGGTACTTCCAATTCCGCTTCGCCATATGCAAGGATTGTTCCCGAAGAAATTGTTATTAATAGTAAAAATATATTTCTTACATTTAGTGGTCTCATAGCTACTCCATATTAATAACTTTCTAGTTATTAAAATTTTTTATTAAATATTTCTTTGTTTATCATAATCGTAAGATATAAAAGAGTCTATCAGTCTAAGATTAATCTTTAATATGTAATATTAACTTCTGCTCAGTCTGTTTAATTGCATAATTAAGCCAGCCAGATTCATTAAGATTGCCTGAATCTTTGCGCATAATTGTTAATATCTTTAACTTCATTTGTATAACTAGTATATTATCTGGCTCTGCTTCTATAGCAGCTTCAATTAATAAAAGTGCTTTAACAGAATCACCATTATTTAAATATTGCTCAGATAAGTTAATTACTTTCTCCACACCGTCTGCTAGTTTAATTAAATCTGGGTAGATCGATTTAGGTGATTGAGCATACATACTCACAGTCTCGCCATCAAACCAACCCATATAACCTTCATAAATTCCACGCACAGACCATGACACCCAACCATAAGCTTCTCCAACATCTAGGTTTTTGGGCAATTTAATCTCACGCATTAAACTATAGACATCTCGACCTTCATTCATGCCATTCACAGTCTCATCATGAACATATTGAATAGCATCACGATACCTAATCATCTCTCTGTTGATATTATCATTACCAAAAATAGGCTCACCATGACTGGGTAATAATATTTCAGGACTAAGCGCCAATACTCTATTAATAGAGTCTACATAATCAAGCGCCCATCTAGGCTTAGTTCCCCTTAAGGTATAGATATTAGGAAATGATTGATAGAAGAGGTCGCCAACAAATGCTGCTTTATGTTCTGGCATCCAGACGGTTAGAGCGTCATAAGTTTCTGCTGGGGTGTGAAGAATCTCAAACTTCTCTTGTCCTAGGGTGAAATTTAGGTCCTTATCAAAAAGAGTATTAGGCAGCATATTAACACCGGAACTTTCGCTGCTTATAGATGAAGATGGGGCAGTTAGATCGAATCCAAACTGGGCTCCATTTCTTTGAATAAAAAGCTCACCAAGTCGTTTTTGATAGCGAAGAAATTCAATCATATTTTCTTGTGCAATAACTTTAGTTTCAGGCTCACGCCATAATGCAACACCACCAGTATGATCTCCATGGCCATGAGTAATAATAATTGAGTGGATAGGAGCATCATTCACAGCCCTTAGAAGGCTTTTATGTTTAGGCGCCATTCCCGGTAAAGAAGTGTCAATTATTACATTTCCCTCATCAGTTACTACCATGAACGTATTGCCAAATCCTGTAGCTTTATAAATAACTGAATTAATTTTTTGTGCCTCAAGTTGAGTACTGCCTTGTTGTAAATGCATGCTTGGATCAGCCTTGCCTAATTTGAGGGCTTCTGGATTGTATCCATCTTCGGCATTTAGAGAGGGTAGATTAGATAGCGCCATAACAGCGCTCATTATTATCAATATATTTTTCATTTAGTAAGTCTACTATAATTAATATATTCCTTTAAATTGCTTATTTGAATGAAGCTATGAAGCTAAGCAGATTACATCTAATATTTTTAATACCAACTATCTTCACTTAGGCTTTATCAGTTACTATGATTTAAATATTTAGATGACGAAGGACCGCATTAATTTAATTCAGGATATATTAAATGGAATTTTTAACAAAAACAGATGACCAGACTGTAAATGAATACATATACGAATTACAGGATGATTGCTTTAGACTTCATATGTTTTCAAAAGAGCTTGTATTAGAGGTATTTACTGATAAACAAAGGGAAGGTCTTTTTGAATTCTTAATGGATTTTTCAGAAGAACCTCAATATCAAATTCTCAGATTGCTTGGGTTCTATCACGAGGTCAATCCACAAAGGCAAGAGGCTGTTTTGTTGAAGATATTCGCCCTTATTGATGAAGCCAAGAATTATTCTCAACGTATTCTAACTCAATCTCCTGAAGATAGAAGAATAAGAGCTTCTGCTGAATGGATGTATTTAGAGGGTGATTCAGTCAGTGACATAGTTGATGAAATGATTAACACAGGGTTGCTCGATGAATACAGCAACAATAATGATAAAGATTCTTTGAAAGATGAGCATATAAAAAGAATTCAAGAGTATATTAAAGCGTTTCCAAGTTTTGATAAGCTTGATGAAATTACTAAGGAATCAGAAGGGTTTGAGCATAACTTTCTAGATCCTGAAAAAGTAAAACATTTAGATTCAAATCTAGATAACATGGATACCCAGATTAGATCAATGTTAGTAAAGCATTCAAGTGACTCAGGAAAAAGTTAAAAAATATAAGCTTTTTTTAGCTCCTACAAATGACTATAGAATAAGAGTCTTATAAGATCAGGCAACTATTGAAATACAAATAGAACTATATACAATGGCTTCAAATTCAGGGAAAACTCTACAGCCTGATACAAATTTACGGCTTTACATACAAATCATTCACTTAGGTAAATACTATGGATATACAAAAAATTCCTGCTGGCATTAATTTTCCAGAAGATATTAACGTAATTATTGAGGTCGCTGTTGGCAGCGAACCTATCAAATATGAATTAGATAAAGAGTCCGGAGCTTTGTTTGTTGATCGTTATTTGTTCACTCCTATGACCTATCCTTGTAACTATGGGTTTGTTCCTCATACCTTAGCTGATGATGGAGATGCTATGGACGTTTTGGTTGCTACCACTAGGCCGATTATCCCTGGAGCTGTTATTAATTGCCGCCCTATAGGTGTTCTTATAATGACGGACGAAGCTGGCCAAGATGAAAAAATTATTGCTGTACCATCAACAAAGCAAAGTGAGCGATATAAAGACGTATCAAGTTATACCGATTTACCAGAGATTACTTTAAAGCAGATAGAACATTTTTTTGAACATTACAAAGACCTTGAGCCTGGTAAGTGGGTAAAAATTGATTCTTGGAAAGATGCTGAAGAGGCTAAGGCGTTATTGAAAAAAACTTTTTTGACTTAAGAAGTTTACCTATTTAAAACTTTATACAACCAGATTAAATTGACCTGGCTTAAGATCTATTAAAGTCCACTCACCAATAGCAACACGCACTAACCTGAGAGTCGGCAATTTAACGGCTGCTGTCATTCGTCTTACTTGACGATTCCTGCCTTCATCAATAACAAGCTCTATCCAACTATCTGGGATATTTTTTCTCACTCTAATGGGTGGACTACGCTCCCAAAGATCAGGTTCAGAAATAATCCTACAAGATACAGCACTTGCCATGCCATCTTTCAATTTCACGCCTTTAACAAGCGCATCACAATCTTTTTGAGTTGGAATACCTTCAACTTGAGCCCAATATGTCTTGGGTAATTTGTATCTAGGATCACTTATTTTAGCTTGAAGCTTGCCATCATCAGTCAAGATCATAAGACCTTCGGAGTCAAAATCTAGACGTCCAGCAGGGTATACTTCCTTTACAGTAATATAATCAGAAAGTGTCTTGCGGTCTCCATCACTGGAGAATTGGCATAGAACTTGAAAAGGCTTATTAAAAATAATCAATTTACTCATGATTTCCTATTAAGAATAAGTTTAATTAAGTCTATTGTAACCTTTGCATTGCTTGCATGCTGACGGCATATATCAATATATGCCATCCTGCAAACATGAAATTAGCTTAACTCGGATATCTCAAAGGGTTTACACTAGCCAAATATAAAAAATATAGGCAATGATCAATGGCTGAGCTAATTACATTAATAGAAAAAAATATTCCGAAATTTAAAGAAAAATCTGAATTTGATTCTATTCCCGAATACATAAATCACATATCTGAGACAATAGAGCGATCATTGGAGCGAACTAAATCAATTAATATTGACGACGGTTATGGAAAAGAGCCAATGGATGGAATAACTATATTTGAGCATCAGGGAGTTAGTCCGGTTTATAAGATTAGAAATTTGTTAGCATATAAGCCTTTAAGTCTGGATGATATAAAAGAGATAATGCAGCAAGCCTCAAATATCAAGGCAATTCAAAATAGTTTATGTAAAAGAGGAACAACAGCGGAAAAGATGAACCTCTACCTATGTTGGTCTTTATATGAAAAGGGTATTTCCATTAGCGAAATATATGATATTTCTAATAAAAACTGTGACTGGAATAGCAGTTCAAAAGATAACGTTATTAACAAAATTAAAAAATGGGCCAATAAGTTTAGATGGCAGAGAAATATTTCCTAATTCAGACTTTCGCCTTATTTATGTAAGGTTAATGCCCATCGTTACAAGACACACAATTGATACAACCCAGACAAGACTTCTTACTGTTTGAGCTTCATAACCTCTTTCGTTAGCTGGCTTGGTTCCAATTCCAGAAACATACAAAAGAACATAAACAAGTCTCAAGATTAACCAGATAAGCCCGAACATCACGTTGGCATCAACTTCTAAGTAAATAGATAAAATTGCAAGTACAAAAAATACCGGGAGTGACTCTGCAAAATTATGAGCTGCTTTCTTTGCTCTTTCAGAAACGTCTTCACCAAATTTAGATCTTAAAGAGTTGGGTAATATGAGGTGAATTAAGCTCAAGAGTGATGCATGTAGAATTATATTGATCATTTTTATATTCCTTTATTTATAGTGTTAGCTATTCTGCCACAATCTTTTATATAAAGCTGTTCAGTTATAAGTTAATCCTAACGATCATCGACTGACCTTAATAAAACATTATGTTAATATTCTTAAGATTATTTAAGAGTGCGCTAAATATGTACAAATAATTAATAATATGAAAAAAATAAAATTTATAAGAAATAAAAAAGTTAAAGCCATAGGCGTAATAATAATTATAGTTTTTTTTATGTTTATACTTTTCTTATCAAGCAACCCCCTAGACACATCTACCAATACTAAAGAATTCTTTAAAAAAAATCCTCAAACTGGATCTGAAGCAGAGTCGTGGAGTAGTGGGGGTTCATTTTTTAATTGGCAATCTAACAATACCAAGGCCCTTGAGCTAAATATTTTTTACCGTACATTTGGAGATATTGATAATCCTGCTATTGTTATGATTCATGGCTGGCCAACAAGCAGCTATGATTTTAAAGAACTCATTGCTGAACTTGAGAATGATTTTTATATAGCTGTTATTGACACCCCAGGGTATGGCTTTTCTGATAAACCCAGAGGTAATTATAAATACTCAATTCTAGACGACGCTCGTCTTCTAGATTTTTTTATTAAGGATATTTTAAAACTCAGTAGATTTACTCTTTTAACTCATGATAAGGGTGATACAGTCGGTTTCGCATTTCTTAATTTATATCAACAAGCAATCTCACCTAAGTATCAAATAGATCAACATATTATTATGAATGGGGGGATATATCTTCCTTTAGCTAAATTATCTGCTGGTCAAAAATACTTTCCTATACCAGTTTTTGGATACTTCATGACAAGAGTTATCTTTACCCCTGATAGATTCACTTCTGAATTAGCTAAAATATATTTACCAGAACTAAATAGTGAAGAACAATTAAATATATCTTCTATTTTTCAATACCAGGGCGGTACTACCGTCTTACCAAAAACGCTTAGATATATTCAAGATAGAAAAAAATATGAAGAAACTTGGCTGAAAGTTCTTGCTCAAAGTGATATACCTATAACTTTAATATGGGGGAAGTTAGATCCAATTGCTAAAACTGAGATTGCTGATTTTGTTTGGAATAATTATCTGAGAAATGGAAATGCTGAGGCTTCATACTGGCAGCTACCTTGCTCTTCACATTACCCACAGAATGATCAGCCAAAAATAATAGCCCAATTAATTCGTCGATCAGCATTAGATAAAAAAACTTTATTTAGCATGGATCAGAACTTAGAGTGTTCCGCTATTCTTGTCGAAGAAACTTAAGCCTTTGACGAGTTATAAATTTTTTTAATATCCCTTAAATAGATTAAGGTCTAGTTATTCATACTTTTAAGTTAAATCACTATCAATTAAAACTGCTATTAACAATGCTGGATCTGTCCCATTATTAACCCAGGCGTGATTCGTTCCTCTTTGTACAACTACATCATGAGGCTGAAGTGTTACTTCATCTTCATCAAGAATTAGTGTTACATCTCCTTTAAGTAAAATAATATAGTCTATTGTTTTCGTTTTATGCATTGCAGGATGCTTTGAAGTATCTACTCTATGATGAGCTGCTCCTATTTTTTTAAAAGCATCAGCAGCAATCTCCTGCATGACTTCCATTGGAATGCCTTCTGGAGTTGGATTGATTTGAAAGTACCTAAACTTTGAACCGTTTTGAGGAGGAGACAAGACAACCTCATCGTCAGCTCTATCAATAATATCTGCGGTGTTGATAGTTTTGCCGTCTGTATTCCAGAGCTCAAATAAACCCCCGACATCCTCTCCTATAGTTCTTGCTGGAGGACCATCTAAGATAACTATAGATTTACCATCTTTGTTGTGTCCTGTAACTATTCTTCGCATTAATATTCTCCTATATTTATATTTAGTATACTTATAATTAAGGCTAATCTATTTTGGTATATTCGACAAATTAACGACAAAGCTTAACAATGGACTCTATGATTAAAAAACTTAAATTAAAAAAAACAGCACCAAAGAAAATTAAAGGCCGTGTTAATGTTAAAAAACAACTTATTAACTCAGCCGCCGAACTCCTTGCTGATCTTGGACCAAATCAGGTGTCAGTAAGAGTTATTGCTGATCATGCGGGCGTCCATCATGCCTAGACTCATCATTACTTTGGCGGCAAGGATGCTCTTTTAATGGCACCCTGCAAGCAATTTACTTTTGAGCATAATGAGCAATTATTAAGGCGAGAAATAGAAGCTTTTAATTTAGGTGATATTCCCCAAGGTAATCTTACTGATAATTATTTTAAAGCTATTATTAGAGCTGTGCTCGATAATAGAATGGATTTGTGCATGGTTGATCCATCATCAAGCCTTTCTTCATCGCAAAGAACTATTGGCACTATGATGAAAGAAAAAAAAGCTAAAAAACCATCAGCTAAAATGAAGGAAGCTATAGCACTTATTATCGTAGTTGAATTTGGGTTAGTGGCAATGAGACCATATATAATGAAACTTCTTGATATTTCACCAAAAGGAATGGAAGATTTTATGGATACATGGAAGAGGGCTAGATCATTGGGTGTTGATGATATTCTTAATAATAAGAAATAAATATTAAAAATAATGAAAAAAACTTTTATTCAAGCAGATGAGCTGCTCAGAGATTCTTTTAAATTAGCCTGGCAGGTTTTTGAAAGTGGATACAAGCCCGACTATATTGTTGGAGTTTGGCGTGGCGGAGCTCCCATTGGAATCGCAGTTCAGGAATTTTTAGATTTTTTAGGCATTGATTCTGATCATATTGCTATCAGAACATCTTCATATTCTGGTATTGAGAAAAGAAATAAAACCGTTCAAGTTCACGGTTTAAGTTACGTAATAAAAAAAGTTGAATCAGAAAACTCTCTCTTGATTGTAGACGACGTTTTTGATACAGGACTATCTATAAATCAAATTATTGATGATATAAAAAAAGCATGTAAGAAAAATACCCCTGAGATAAAAATTGCAACTCCTTACTTCAAACCATCTAAAAATAAAACTGACAGAAGGCCAGATTACTTCATTCATGAAACGGATAAATGGCTGGTTTTTCCCCATGAATTACATGGATTAAGTATAGATGAGATAAGGGAGAATAAGCCTGAATTAAATGAGCTTATTGAAAAAATAGCTCCAGTTATTAATAAGTAAATTTAAGAACCAACTTCATATCAGTAGTTTAAAAGATAGAGGTAGTTTTTATTTTAGACATATCGATTACCTCATTAGAATTGGGAACTCTTAGAATACTTAATCCCTTGGTTTATTGAGTAATTCGTTTTAAATACATCTGATTTGAACCATCCTGAGAGACTAATTCCCAGCCTTGTTGACCAAGCTTGTTTAGTTCAATCATAGACATTTCATATTTCCAATTAATTGCGTCTTTATATAGATCTTTAAATACTTCTGTTTCTTCGTTGGAGTAACCCATTGAAGTAGAGTTGCTATGATCAACAATTTTATATTCCCATTTAGTCATTTCTTTATCTCCAGCCCGCAGGCATCAAGATACGTTCCTTCAGTACTATTACTTACTTCCGTCCCAATAAGGGATGAACGATATACACATATATACTATCAAAAACACTTGGCAGGTGTCGATTATTTTTTTTATTCTTAGGTTGTGATTAAAATTGAACTAACAAGCACATCATCTGTAGAAGCCAGTAATAGACATACTTGATAGAAACAGCATTATAGCAGTTCTAAAGGAATCTATAGTATTTGATATTATTATTAAGGTTGAACTAACAAGTACAACATCTATAGAAGCCGTCGCGACTAGGGAGAAGATGTACTTGAAAGAGATAGCAGTGTAGATGGAAAAGTAAAAAGAAGAAAGAAGAAATTCTAATAAGCTAAAGAAATCATGAATGCAAATATAACTATTGCAAGACATCCGTATATAACCCAGTTAATCCAATTATTCATAATTTTTCGTTTAATATCCTATAAATAATCTTATAAAAATCACAGGCAATAACAAAGCAAGAACTAAGATAATTGCGAATTTAAATTTGGTCATATTAGTTCTGTTATGTGTTATTAAATTTGAACTAACAAGCACATCATCTGGAGCAAGATATAGACGTGCCTGAAAGAGATATCAGTGTAGATGGAAAAGTAAAAAGAATACACAGAAAAACGAATATAAATATCTTAATTTTTATCAGTTAAACTAAATTTATTTATCGAGTTATTTTATGTTGTCTATATTTAAAGATTCACGAGGACTGCAGGTGTTTATAACCAATATATATACATAGACGCACTTACAAATATTGTAATAGCCAAGACTTCATCTAATCATAGATAT
>TARA_B110000259_G_scaffold151621_1_pt1 | contig 19582 bp, 10 predicted proteins | sample TARA_B110000259 | Tara Oceans TARA_B110000259 (sample SAMEA4397649) | marine metagenome | biome: Polar Biome; feature: [SRF] surface water layer (ENVO:00010504); material: water (ENVO:00002006), including particulate matter (ENVO:01000060) such as... | depth 5 m | reverse complement strand
TACACATTGTATTCATTAGTTGAGAAAATTTATTATTGATTTCATCTTTATTATATGTATAACCCTTTGAATAAAAAAGTTTGTCGAATGAATTATTAAGCGCGTAATTAATTGTCTTGCCAATTTCTTTTTTGCTGTACGTGTTATTTTTATTATAGGTATTTTTATCAACAAATTGCATATACGCAATATTGCCCAGTTTTTTATTGATTTCTTTTTTATTATAAGTGCAATTTTTAGAATAATAAATATCAGACAAAATAATATTACTGTTAATGTTAAGTATATTACTACTTTTATTACTGATGTTTTTTTTAATATTTTCAATAAAGTTACTAAAAATAGTATTATTATTACGATTACATAAAACATTAACGAATTGATTGTGTTTGATATTTATTTCTTTTTTATTATATGTATTAGTTTTTATGGGATTAGATAACAAGACATTACTATTAAAATTTAATAAAATACTGTTATCCTGTTTAATGAGAATTAAAGTTTCTTTTTTTGTATAAAAAACATTATCGTGTTTATAGTTGCAAATAAAATTGTTTAAATTATTATTTTTTATATTTATTTCTTTCTTAGAAAAGATTTCTTTTTTATTATAATAATCAAATTTAATGTCAATATTTGATATAAAATATTTAAATACATCAATAGTTATGTTTAATTCATTTAAATTCATTGTTTCATTTTTTCTATGGTATAAATGATCATAATCTTTGTTTTCTACATGTGTCAAAATCATATTTTGAAACGGTGTAATGTTTTGTGTCATAATAGCCATATCATTAACTGTAGATTCTAAATTATCAAGCCTAGGTAAAAAATTAACATATGTTGGTATATTATTGATGTTATTTTTTAAATTGTTAATTTCTGTATCGTAATGGAAAAAAGTACTAAATATATCAATATTATTAGTTTTTATTTTATAATCACCAATTTTATTATTTGTAGATGTTTTAGGCATATAAAAAATTTTATCATTAAAATTATATTCAACAAAATTATTATCAGTGCTTACTGATGATGCTTTTTGTTTAGTAAAATATAAAGGATAATATCCATTATAAGAAAAAGGTTCAAAGAATAATATATCTAATTTAGTGTTTTTAAATGTATCAATATTGTTAATATTTGTAATTAAATTATTTATTTGATCTTGTATATTACTATTAGTACCTTGTAAGTGATTCTCTATTATAGAAAGTTCCTGTTGTAACGGTACATTGGTTTCTCCGTTATTATAATATAATTTTTTAACATCCTTAACAAAACCTAATTGACCAAATTCAAGGTTACCTAAATCATTAATTGTATTTGTTGATTTATAATTAACAAAATCATAACTTAATTTATTATTATTGTTTAATGTATTTTGTTTATCATCTGTTAAATTTATTATAAATTGCTCTGATTTATTTATTTTTGTTATTAATCCAGACAACATATCATTATTATCATTAATTAATTGATTATTAACACCGTCATTTGTATTTAATAATGCCAATAGAGATATAAATTTACTATTTATTATTTCGATTTCATTATTATTATTAGACTTAAAACCATCAAATTGAATTTGTAATAAATCATTGCTTGTATTTATTTGATCTATGAAAGATAAATTATTGTTTACTTTAGAAATAACATCATTCAATTGTGATTTTAAATCAGTTTCATCAAATTTATTTGGTATTGTTAAATTATTTACTTTATTATCTAAATTATTATATTTCAACAATAATTTACCTATATCAACAGATGCGTTATTTCTAAGTGTATCAATTTTTTGTTCGATAATTTTATAATTAGTTGTGATTTTATTATTAAAAGTACTTATTAAAATACTGTTATCTGTATTTTTTATTAATTCTATATCATTAATAACGTTAATTATAGAAGTATTTAATTTAGTTATATCAAAATTATTTTTATTTAATTTTTGCAATAAATTATTATTTGTATTTATTATTATGGTTTCATTAACTTTAATTTTATTTTCTAAATATTCTTTGTTCTGTACAATACTCGCATTAAAATTATCAAATACAGTAATCCTATCATTTAAATTAATAATATTATTATTAATTTTTTCAAAATGAATATTATTTTCATTTTTTTCACTACTAATATTTTTTTTTAAATAATTTATATCTTTTCTTATTATTTTAATGTCATCTATTTTATTATTATCTATTTCGTTACTTAACACCTTAAATATAGTATCTATTCTATTATTCAATAAAGAATTAACTTTTTCTATGTTTTTTTCTATTAGATGTTGTTTATTTGTATTTTTATCATTATTAAGTTTAAAAGTATCATTTAAATTAATTATATCTATTTTTATTTCATCAATAGTAGTTATGTATTCTTTATAGTTACTTAAAATATTTGTATTTATGATACTGAATTCAGATGATAATTTATCACTTATAGAAAAAATAGATAAATTTATTTCATTGAATGTTTTTATAGTACTACTGAATTTTGAATCAACATAACTATTTAATGTATCATTAACAATATTTATTTTATTATCGAATAATTCAAATTTACTATCGATTATTTTTGTCGTATTAACAGTATATTGTTCAAACAAATTAGAATTTAATTTTAAATCCAATGAGTCATCTAATATAGCAAATTGATGTTTAAAATTATTATCCAGTAAATTTATGCCATTATTTAATTTTTCATTTAAATTCAATTCAAGTTCTCGTGTAGATTCGTATAAAGAATTTTTTGTAGTATTTATATAGTTATTTAACGTTATAAAATTATCATTAGTTTTTGTATTTACATAAGTAGTAAGAGAAGTATTAATTATTGATATATTATTATTTAAAGATGATATTTCGTTAATTAAATTATTATTTAAATTTTGTATTTCATTATCAATATAATTATTTTTATCAGTATTAATTTTAACAATATCGTTATTTATATTTAATAAATCAAGTTTTAAAATATCTATCTCATTTCTATTTACCTGTGTTGTTAAATTAATATTATTTAAATTATTTATTTGTAATTGTAAATTTGACACAGAAGATGTCAAATTAACATTTAATAAATCTATTTGTGACAAGATATCAGTATCGGCGTAGTTTATATTTTTATTTAATGGATTACCCAGAATATTAACTAGACTACCAGATAACGATATGATATTGGTAGTATCACCTATGTTAGCGGCAGTACTATTTACACTGTTATTAAAACTAATTTTATTATTGTCAATAATATCGTTTAAATTATTTATATTAGATATTAATGTTGATTCTATATTATTTACATAATTTATACCCGCTTTAACGGTGTCTATATTATTTATTAAATCCGTATGATTGTCTATCGATGTGGTATTGTTTTTTATACCATCATTTAATAATTTTATTTTATCTTCTGTATTTAACTCTAAATCGTCTATTCTAAAATTTAAATTTGTTTTTATTTCTTCGACATTGTTTATTGTTTCTTTCGTTTCATTTATTGTATTAATATCTGTATTTGTATTTTCCAATGAATTTTCTAATGTTATAATTTTTTGTAGATTAATATTTATATTAATTAAATTATCAAAATCCAACTCATTAAGTTTACCTATTTTAGACGATATTTCATTTAAATTACTGTTAATAATATTAACATCATCAATTACTGTTTTAAATTCAGATCTTTCTGCTTTATTTACAATTATTTTTTCTATTTCATTAATTAAGTTAGTTGACGTGAAATCAATATTGCTGTTATCGGCATCACCGATTACTGTTAATAATTGAGTATTAGGTATTATTATAGTTTCATTTTCATTAATAGCAGTGTCGTCAATTAGCCCTATCCCTGGAAGATAAAATAAATCAGTTGACATAATACTATATATTATTAAAAAATAAAGTAATATAAAAGAATAAAAAAAATTTAAGTATTAAAATATATTTTTATATCTATTATATTTATTTTCATCATAACTTAAATATTTTATAGTAAAATTATCATTATTTAAACAATACAAAAGTTCTTTTTTCCAGTCAAACCTTGAGTTCCAAACATCATCTTGGCATATGCGTATAAACTTATAATTATTTTCCAAAGCCTTTTTCATCTTATAAATATCACTATTGAATAATTTTTCATTGTTATTCTTGAATTTTTTTACGTATTTAAAATGCTGTTCACCATCTAATTCTATAACTATATTGTTATTTACAACATAATCATAATATTTATTTTCAAACTTTAATTGAGTCACAATATTAAAATTATTATCTATTAAAAAATCTTTTAATATTTTTTCTGTTTTGTATTTGCAATATGGGCATTTTTTACAACCTAATTTACCTTTAAAAACATGATTCATTTCATTACATTTAAAAAAATACTTTTTTTTACTTTTTTTATTAAGGTTATTTAAAGATATTTTATTTATTTCATTGTTATATGTTAAAGTTTTATTATTTTTAAAACGATTCTTTAAGCAAATTTCACATTTATTATCATCACATGTTTTTTCATAGCAATACATACAATAAATGATTTTTTTTTTTGATGAAAAAAAATTATTATGTTTACATATATCGCATAGAAAAATTTTATTACTCATGACTATAAAATTTATATAATTAAATTTCTTTTTGTTTTATTTATTATTATAATATGTAACTAGCACTTATTAACAGTTGAAGAAAAATAACCATTTTTTTTATTGAATAAAGAATCTACTTTACCATCCCATCTATAACCATTTTCGCATCTATCTTTTCTTATATAAACATTTCCACCTTTATTTTTATCGATTAATGATTTTCTAGTTTTACAATCAATAAGTTTAATAACATTACTGTTATCGACAAATGAACAAACATTCATTTTTTCATAATCTTTACTTTTACCCCTAATAGCGTATTTTATAATATCGATATTATCAGGTGTATTCATTATAGCTTTTTTATATTCTACCTTAGTATTTACTATAGCTTTTTTATACCCTGAGTTATTATAATCTATTGTATCTTTAGTTTTTTTATTTTCATATACTTTAGGACTTAATACTTGTTGTGGTTTACCATTAAGAGTTATTGAAATAGGTGGTGGTTTGATAAGTGCAGGTGGATCATTACTCATAATATTAGGAGCAGATGATGGTTTAGCAGGAGATGTAGATGGTGGTTTAGCTGGAGATGTAGATGGTGGTTTAGTAGGTGATTTAGATGGCGGCAACGGAGTTGGGTCAATACTAATATTAGGCGCAGGTGATGGGTTGGTAGATGTAGGTAGTTTTTTTGTGTTGATGATATTTTTAATATTATCCACATCATAATTAATTGACCCTGTTTGTTTATATAATCTATCTATTTTAATTTGCATATCCTTAATTTCTTGTCCTGAATTTAAATTTATAGCATTTTTAATATTATTTATTTGATTATGCATATCATTAATAACTTCCTTAATTTCTTGTCCTGAATTTAAATTTCTAGCATTTTTAATATTATTTATATCATCATTTAAATTATTAAAATAATAATTTGTTTTATTTTTAATATCATCAATCAAATTGTTAATATTTTTTATATTATCATTTCTAATGTATTCTATATCTTTATTCATTATATTAATACTTTTACTTTGGTGTTCTATATATATAATATATAATTTAAATATATAAAAATATGGTAATTATTATTATAATAATATAATAATATAATAATATAATAATATATTATTATATTAATGATACCAAAGTCGAAAAAAGATATATTATTTTTTAATTTTAACAATTTACCAAATGATATAATATTACTTGAAAAAATAATATATAAATTTATAACTGAAAGTATTGTTTTTATGAGTAATTTATACGAATTAAAAAATAATTTAAATAATTTTGAATTAAATATAGATTTAAATTGTATATTTACACTGTTTTTTAATGAATTTAAAAACAATAAATATATAATTGATTTTCTATCACTAAAAGACCTTAATTTAAAATTCTTTGATATAGAAAAATACATATTAGATACGTATTATATGCTTATTTGTAGTTATTTAATTAAAGAATTTACAATATCAACTAGTAATAATATTAATTTATATACTGGTTTTGTGATTATTTGTAAATACATACATTTGGAAAATGATTCACTAAAAAATTATAATATATGTGAAATTTGCAATAAGGACACTTGTTCTTATTTAGTAATTGATGAGTTTGATATAAAAAAAATTATATTAGAAAATGTAATAGTGTGTAAAAAATGTAGTAATACACAATATATTAATAAATTTTGTACACTATGTGATTTTAAAATCAAAAAATTTAAAAAAAATATTTTTACTATTTGCACAAAAGAGAAATTGTACGATATGTTTATTGATAATGGTATCATAAAACGTAAATGCGCAAAATGTTTTAATAATTAATTGTTTTATAGTGATTTATATTTTTTAGTTATTTATTACAGTGTAAAAAAGGTATTATACTCATCAGGTAACATACCTGATAAATCAATGATTTCATCTTTATTTAATGACTTGTTAAAAACCGTTATATTACAGATATCACAATTAGAATTTATGACATTAGATGTTTTTTCAATATTATTAGACGCATAATCATTTAATGAAAAGTAATTATTTGAACCTATGTTACCTGATAAAACAGATGATTTTCCACCGAATATAAACCAACTATTATTATCCATAAATTTACTTAAATTACCAGGTGTTAACATATTTACATTAACATCAAAGAATGGAATCCATTTAGTTGATTTATTAATTTTGTTATTGCTTTTTTTATAATAAAAAGTAATTGATCCTTTGTTTTCAAGATTCTCATTAAACGTATTACTGTAATCATCACTCATATAACCAGTTAAAACAACACAAAAGAAAATAGTTATAGAATCATCTAATAAATTAGATTCACCATAAGAAAAATTATAAGAGCTGTTATTTATTGGGTAATTTGGTGGATTAAGTGTTGATGTTAAATTATTTCCTTCTGTTCCAATATCATCACTTTCTTTACATATAATATTAAAATCAGTAGATGTTAAGTTTAATGTAATTTCTGTTAATCTATTAACACCCATACGCGTTTTGCATGATGTTATTATACTAAATAAATTATTTATATTTCCTGTAATGTTACTTACATGAAAACACACAGTACATCCATTAGATAAATAATTACTAGTATTTGTATTTATGATGGCTAAAGACAATGATGTATTATTATTTTTATTACTATTTTGTAACCAATAAATATTATCCCTATAAACACAATCAGATTCTAATATAGTTGTAGTTGAATAAGATCTATTGTTATTTCTTAATATGGAAATATCAGATGGTCCTTTACCTTTTTTTTCAAGTGTTAAATTATTTATATTAATAAAATAATCAACGTAATTGTTAAGATACTTAACCCTATCAGTAACTAAAGAAACGGAAGTAATTTGAGCATTTAAAGTATTATTTGTTAATTCAATATTTAATAATCTATTCACGATATCACCTAAATTATCCAAATCATAATCTTTAAGATTACCAATTATTTCACTAAGTGTATATGTGTACCTTTTATTTGTTGTTGTTATGTTAGGTAACCCCATAGAAAGCCTACCGATTTTTCTTAGTAAAGTCATTACATCGTCATGTCTATAAAGAGTAGACAATTCAACATTATTCGGTTCAGTATTTTGATTATTAAAATCACTTAATGATAATGTTTCACTGCCACCTAAGAAATCTTTAAGTGTTTTATTAAGAGGTAGTTTTAATTCATCATTAGTAAAGTCACTATTATTATTATCTTTAATACCTATTTTTTTTTCTAATTTTGTTAATCTATCACTAACCGTAGTAGAATCACTGTTTAAATTACCTAGTTTAGCTTCTAATGTAGTATCTAAAATTAAACTTAAGTCACCGACTTCGTTATTAAGTGTATTTTTGATATTTACGATATCAACATCATTATATGTTGTATACGTATTGAATGTAGATATTTGATTGTTAAGTTCTAATTGTATATTATTTTCTTTATTAGTTGCTCTATTTATTTCATTTGTTAAATTATTTTGTAAATTTGTTTCTATTGATAATGCTCTATCTTTTTCTTGTAATACTAAAGAATTTATTTCGTTAAAATCAGCAATTTTAATAAATGATTTTAATAACCATGTGTTTGGTTTATAATCACCGGTTACGCCTTCGATGCAGACATATGCATCTTTTGTATTTTTAATATAATACGCCCAGCCTAATATTATGTCATTTTCTACTAAAACATTTAAATCAATTAAATTATCAAAAGATTGTTTCCATACAACACCTGAAACAACACCCTTTTCAATTGTATGTATACGATCATGAATAGACATTGTCTGCGAAGACATATTACCTAATAATTTACCAAGTGTATTAAATTTCTCATTATTTGGTAGTACTGAATTAATATCACCAAAACTTATGTTTTCTAAATCAAATAAACGAACTTGTACGGGTTTTGTTTGAGATGTCATATCACCTAAAAGTTGTTTAAGATTTGTTAGATTATTACTATATTGTACATCATCTAACTGTGTTTTGATAGATAAAATATTTGAATATATGGATACTGTATTATCATTAGTATTTCCACCTATTAGTAACTCTAATGTATTTAAAGATGATGATAAAATATTATTAAGATTACCAATATTAGAAGAATTTATATTATTAATATTATTTATTTGATCATTGATATATAAAATTTCATCAGATAAATTATTAGTATCATTTAGCGAAAGAGTATTTATAATATTTTCACCCAGAATATCAATATTATTTTTTAACTTTGTATAAATATCATCAAAAGCATAAGGTGTAACTAGAGATGTAGGTGTCCTGTAAGCATCATTTATAGTTGGTATATATTGAGTTATTTGTGACGATGCTGGCATATATAATTTCATATTTTTATTAATAGATTCATTAAAAGAATTCCACTGCGGTGTATTAACGTCAATTGTATTTTCACCTGTAATCTTATAAGGCCCATATGTCAATGATGGTAATTCAATAAAATTAGTAGCACCGTTGACATTCATCGCTTGATTTGAAGTGAAGTATAAAGGATAATAACCTTCTAAAGAAAAACCTTCCAATAATTGTTTATTAAAAGATGTTTCATCTAAATTATTTAATCTGTTATTATTGTTAGTAATAACATCTTCTAGTGTGTTTTCTCCAGTATTAATAACATGAGTTAGGTCACCTAATGTATTATTTATAACCGACACATCGTTATTCAATACTGTAATGTTTTCATTGTTAGCATTGATTTTCTGCTCTAAATCATATACGCTTTTTACAAGTGTTTTAGATGATGATATATAACCATAATTAGTATTATTAAATGAACCAATTAATTGAATTATAGATCTTTCAATATTGTTTGTATTACCTACTTTAGTGACACTTGAAACTAAAATATCAACAGCGTTACTTGTATTACCTACAATATAATCTAAACGTTTTGTTATAGTATTAGTACTCGTATAGGTATTGTAATTTGACATATCACCTATAACATTTATCAGTGATGTGCCATTAGGTAATTTTAAATTAAGATCAGCTGTAACACCTAATTTATCACATCTTTCCGATATTGTGTCGTTATTAAAATTATTCATAGGCCCTAAAACAGATAGTAAAGTAGTTTTATTACTAGGTAATTGCAAAACAATATCAGACGATAAACCAACTTTACTTAAAACATCAACGAAAGTATCCGTAAAAGATACTGAATTAATATCACCAATGACATTACCCAGTGTTCTATTATTAGGTAATAATAATTTACCTATATTCATTAAATTATTACTAATATTATCGTGCGTAACATTATTCCATAAACTTAAATCACCGACTATATCACCAAAAGAGTTTAAGTATGGTTCATCTCCTAAATTTATTTTTCCTAATTTATATAAAACATCACTAAATGTATCATGCTTATCTATATCCCAAGTATTTAAATAACCATATATATCGCTAAGTTTATTTGAACCTACACTTATTTTACCTGATTTACTAAAAATATTAGAAAGCGTATCATGTGTATTGTTATTCCATACACTTAAATCACCGTATAAAACATTTAAAGTGTTTAAATTACCAGTATTAATTTTACCAGATTTAATAATTAAATCCGATAGTGTATCATGTAATAAAACATCAAATAAACCAAGGTTACCATATACATCACTTATAGTATTATCACCAATATCAATAACACCTGTTTTCGATAAAATACTTGAAACAGTATCATTATTAATATTATTCCAAGTACTTAAATCACCAAAAATATTACTTAGTGTATTACCACCAACATTTACTGTACCGTATTTAATTAATATGTTTGATATAGTATCATGTTTAATATTATCCCATATACTTAAATCACCTATTACGTTACCCAAAGTACTGTTACCGACTGAAATTGAACCAGTTTTTAACAATAAATTTGAGATAGTTTCATTTTTTGTGTTATCCCAGGTACTTAAATCACCCGTGACATTACCAAGTGTATTAGCACCAGTGATGTATTTTCCTATTTTATTAGTAATATCAGCATACGTATCATTACCGTTAGTATTCCATGTACTTAAATCACCTAGAATATCATTAAGTTTATTAGAACCTATTTTTATTTTACCTGTTTTAGTCAACAAAGAACCAAGTGTTTCATTAGTTGTTGATATCCAAGTACTTAAATCACCAAAAATATACTCTAATGTATTAACACCTAAGTTTATTTTACCAGTTTTAATAACAATTTTTGATATTGTATCATTTGTAGATATATCCCAAGTACTTAAATCACCTAAAATATTATTTAAATAATTCGAACCCATGTTTATTTTACCTATCTTAGACATAATTTTAGATAAAGAATCATGGGTTGTTGTGTCCCATAGACTTAAATCATCAAAAATAACATTTAATGTATTAGGTCCTACATTGATTTTACCAGTTTTAATTATTAAATTAGCAATACTATCTTTATTTAAACTATCCCATGAACTTAAATTACCTAAAATAACATCTAAACTTGTATCATCAGGTAAAGAATTTTTAAAATTTGTATTGTTTGTAGTGATACAATTAAATAAATCTATAAAATTATTCGTTGAATTATAATTGTTTAAGTTTCCTATTGTTTCTATTAGGTTTCTATCGTTAGGTATATTATTTTCAATAATACTTTGAGGTCCTATTTTGGATATATAATCAACAATTGATGTGTTAATGGTAGGTGACGGTAAACCAATAACATCAGTTAGTGTTTTATTACTATTGTTATAAATACCCGACACGTCACCTAAAAGTACTAAATTAGACAAATTATCATTAGCTGCTGTATAAATATTATCTAATTTAAATTTCATATTGTTAATATCTGAAATAATATCGAAACTCTTAGTATTATAATAGACATTTAAATTGAAAATAAATACCGAACCATCTTTACTAGTGTATTTTTTTTGAATGCTTTTATAATTATTTGTATCTGTGTATGGGATATAAGGTATAATATATAAATGATTATTATTATCTACCCATTTTGTTAAAACAATATTATTTGATTTTAACGTATTAATATCTTTTTGGCTAATATTATTATTCAAAGATAAATCAGTTGTTGAGTTATTTATCACTATCATTAAATTATTGCTATTTATTTGATTATTTGAATTATTTATGTTATTAATAGAGTAAATATAAACATCTTCTAATGGTGTAATTAAAGCGTATCTATTAAAATTTGTTCCCATATCAGCTACGTAATTACTTTTACTCATATCATTTTCATTAATGCGATATGTTACCGGGTAATTTACTTTACTAAATCTTAATACACCGTAAATATTTAAACCCATAAAATCTTTAAACCCATAATATAACACACCATCATTATTAGGTATATTATTTACGGTAAATTTTACAGATGTTGCACTATATGAACTATTATATGTTGAAACTAATAAATTATTTGAATCGATTTCATCATTAAGTTCAATATCTGTATATAATTTTACTTTATTTGTGTTTTTATAACCTAATTCTGTATTTTTTATAACATAAGTATTACTTTCTAATATATATTCATAACCCTCGTATACAGTAATACTAGGGTTAAAACCTGTGTAATTTGATTCTGTTAAATAACCCATATTTAATCCAGAACCTAATGTATCCATATTAATAAAACTAATTTGATCATTTATAGAATTAGTACCATCTTTTCTATAAGAAAAACCAATAGGGTATGGTATGTTACTACTAGATTGTTGTATAAATTTATATTGTCTACCAGAACTTAATTTAAGTGTTTCTCCTTGGTTTGAAATGATATTATCATCAGTATCTTTAAATACATAAAAACCATCAACAACATCGACATAAATATCAGTAGGTAAATTATTAATTTTTTTATCTAAATCATAACCATTATTATAAATAATACCAACTTGAATATTATTTTTTATATTATTTAAATAATCTAAATCATCTTGATCAATATCCGGAACATTTGTAATAATATTATTTATTTCATTTACTTTATCTGAAATATATTTTTTACATTCTGTATACGATGTATACAAATCAACTATAATTGAAAATAACGGATAGTATTTATCTTTATTTATAATGTTTTGAGTATCATCATAAGAATATAAATTAACATCACCAATAATATCTAAAAGGTGTCTTCTGCTATTGTTTATTGTATTTGATGATAAATCGTTAATATTATCAATAAAACCTAAATTATTTTCTATGTATTTTTCAATATTTTTTATTTTAGAAGTAATATTGTTATTGGGTAAAATGTTATACGTTTCATTTAAAGGACCTATAATATCAATAATATTTTTACTACCATAATAACCACTTGCTATACCAGATCCTACACCTTTATATAGATCATATAGTTCATCAATTGATTTCCTTATATTAATAAATTCACTTTTAGTATCTTTAAAATCACCTAATATATCAACAAATGTTTTGTTAGCAGGTATCACATCATAAACCTTACCATATTTAACTAAAATAGATAACACTGTAGCTTCGTTATCTGGTGTTGTGGATTTATGACTAAAATCAATAATTTGAGAAATATTTAAAGAACCAGTTGTAAGGTATGATGTTGATGGGTTTCCGATAACGTCAATTAAATTAATACCCATATCATTATATGTATCTAAGTTACCTATATCAGTGTTTATATTTGATACGTCATTATTAATAATATTTAATTTTGTATCAATATAATCAATGAGGTCTACATAGCCATTATTTGTAATATTCCTAACGTCACCAATAGATGATATGAGTGTATTATCATTATCAAATAAATCTAAATTACCAATGGTATCAATTAGATTACGCGTATCATTAAAAGCAACATTATTATTAGTAGTAGCTGTTAGATTACCTATTTTAGATTTGTATAATTCATAAATACCTATATCAAGTTTAGTATTTGTTAATGAGTTTATGTTGTCGGTTAACGTATTTACAGACGTGATAGTTGCTTTATTATTAAGGTTTTGAACTAACGTAGATGATGAATTAAAACCAATAAGATTACCTAGTTTACTAGACACATCTAAAAACTGTTGATGATTAACATTTATTAAATTATTTGTTGTAGTATTTATATCATTAACATATGTAACATTTGATTTATCAGATCCGATAATTGATAATGTATTTTGTATATCAGATATAATAGTATGTATACTTGAAGTTGATGATGAAAAATCACCAATAAGTTGATCCAAAGTCATATTTTCAGGTAATATCAAGGGTAAATTACTACCTAACGCATCAATACTTATAGACCCTGTAACTGCTATTATTTCAATATTTGTATTATTATCTTTAATTACGATATTATTACCTGCTTTAATTTTTTTTAAAATTGATGCTTTTGATGAAAAATCACCATTATTTATAATAATGGATTTATTGTCAATATCCGTAGAATTATCAGTTACGTATTTAGTATCCAAAATAACTGATGTGGTGTCGTTATTAATTGAAATATTATTAGTATCTAAACCTAAATTTTTTAAACCAATTAACGCGTCGTCTACACTATTATATAACACATCAGACATGATAATGTATATATATATATTTATATGTTAATATAATAGAATTTTTTTTTGTTTTAATAGTAAAAATATTTATATATCAATTTTAATATATTTACCAATATTAGTAATATTAATTATTTTATTAATGTTTTATTTAAAGATTATAAATTAAAATAAAATTTATATATAGATTATATATATTTGTTTTTTGATAACTTATCATGGATAATTTTAAATCATATATAAAAAGTATTTTTACTAATAATTATTTTAAATTAGCAATACTTTTATTTATTACTGTATTAATATTAATATTAAGTATCGTAGTAGTTAATAATAATTATAAAAGTAAACAAAAATTTTCAAATTTAAACTCTACTATTAAACCAGAATACGTATACAATAATAAAAAAATTAAAGATTTAAGCTCTTGTATTAAAAGAAATAATTTTAGATCTAGTGATGGTTTTTCTTCAAATGTTTATGATGACGATAATGATTGTGCTATTCTAAAAAATAAAATACACAGTTATTCAATACCTGAAAGTATTAAAGAAGCCGAAAATAAACCTGAAAAATACTTATATTCATTTGATGATGAAAATACAGCAACAAATTCTTCGATTAGTGTCAATAGTGATATGAATGAAATTACATCAGATAGAACAATGAATAGGGAAAATTTTTACAGCTATAAAAATAAATCAGCTAATGAGTATAGTAATAAAAATTTTATTAATTGTTCGAGACCTGAATTTATTAGAGAAACTATGAATAAAGATCTTATCGGGAGATGGACTTATCAAAATAACCCTGATTGTAAATCAATGGAAATGAATAATAAGGATAGTTGGTCATTAAAAAATATAAATAACGAAGACGATAGTGTAATTATTAAAGAAGGATTTTTAGGTGATAGAACTATCAATGATAGTAAAGTTGTACCAGCAAGAACTCTTCCGGAATATTCAATTATGAATTCAAAACCTTTAAAGACATCTAAAGATTTCATCAAAGAAGATTATGAGAATAGAAATAATATAATATACAATATGACAGATACTTCAGAAACAGCATGGAATGATGAAACATTTAATCAAAAAACAAAATGTTGCCATAAAAACAATACAACATTAAAATACATACAAGATCTTGACGAATATAATTATGATGATAATATGAAACTTCTGGAATCCGTAACAGGTATGGATTTAGATTAATAATAATTAATATAATTATATAAACATATAAATTAATATAATTATATAAACATTAATATATTAATGAATAGTTTTAAAAATATTTTTATTCTATGTTTAATAATAGTTATTTTATTACTAATTAATCAAAATATTAAACATAGAAATTTACAATTTCAATCATCAACAATAGAAATTAACAAAGCAGATGAAAAAACATTAAAAGAAGATTTTTGTCAGGATCAACAACTAGAAGAAGTACAAGTTGTCGATAAGGATAATAGTATTATAGATAATTTAATAAATAATATTTTATATAAACAACATGCTTTTTTTAATAAACAAAATTAACAAAACTATATATAATAAATAAATTGATTATATATATTCGAATAACAATAACAATAATGATTAAGGATATCGATGAGTTGTTATTAAATGATAATGATATTATATACGAAAATATACTTAAATTTATAAAATTTAGAAAATACGAAATAAAAACATTAGACAAATACGATATAAATAAAGACTATATAATAATAAATACTAATAAAGCTGCTATTATTTATATAATAAACATCAATTCAGCAAACATGAAAAAATCTGATAATTTTATAAAAATTATTTCAAATACCATAAACAACATAAATAAAAGCATTATTGTAATTATGCCTAATAAAATAGCATCTAACATTAATAAAAAAATACTTAATATTAAAGATAACTATAGCATAGAAATAATTTTATACATTGTATTTATTAATAATATAGTAGAACATGATGTATGTGTAAACACCAAATACGTACTTTTAGATACAGAAGAAAAAAAAAATTTTCTTGAATTTTATGGTATAGACGCAAAAAAAATACATAATATTTATTGTGATGATATATTAGCTACTTGGTATGGGTTTGTTGAAGATGATTTCATTAAAATCGAAACATTTAGTCATTTATTAACAGGTAAAACATTAATATACGCGAGATTAAAATTATCACCAAATGCTGAAAATAGATTATTTTACAATAACGATAACGAATATGAAGTAAAAGATGATATATCTATAAATGAAGAAGAAGAAGAAGAAGAACAGGATCAAGAACAAGATGAAATATATCAAGATGATATAGATCAAGATGACAATAGTGTAGATTATGATAATGATATCGGTGGTGATGATTTCACTTAATGTATTTTTTTACATATTCTATACATTCATCAACGTCTTTATTATCATTATTAATGATATTCAATAGATTACCAACATGTAATATTTTCTTTATCATATTCGAATCAAAATAACTATAATCTTTTTCTTTTAATATGGTATTATAATTATATAATTTCCAGTAAATATAACCTTTTACGAAACATTCTTTTTCAGAAATATGTTTATTAAATATGTCTTTGATATCACTTATTAATTGCCTAGTGGGTAGTTTTTTTTTATCATGATAAGGTAAATTATTATCATGTTTTAAATTATTTATATTTAATTCATTAAAATAACATGTTCTGTATTTACTATTATAAATATTTTTTAACACCTTTGAGTCAAATATTGTTTTATCACCTATGCAAAAATCATTATCGTTATTTATATTATTTTTATCAGTATCTGCGTATAGGCATATAATACCATAAGATTCGTATAAATTTCCCATATTTCTTTCTTTTTTAATAGTGTGAATACTAGTATTGTATTTATCATAATTAAATAAATCATCAAAAACACAAAATTTAAATTCACATTCGCAGTAATAAGCACTCTCGCATTCCCTTATTGTATTAAGTCCAGTGTTTAACTGACTTAAATAATTTGCTGGTATAAATCCATTTGGTATTCTCGAATAAGGACATTTAAATTCAAATAGTATAACTTTATTATCTATAAGTGATAAACCATCTGGTGAATAACACACATGTGGTATAATTTCATTTTGCAAAACACCTGTGTTACGTATAATGCATTTATGGTATACTTGAGAAAATTCTTGTATTTCATTTTCAAGAAGTATACCAAACTGACAAGCAAAAATATAAAATTTTTTTCTATCTATTTTATTATAAATAAAATCATTTATAAAAGTTTTTATATTATTAGGATTTAAACGTTCAATAAAATGCATTTCACTACCCCCAATTCTTCTTTTTCTATAATTCAACCATTCTTCTGTTCTTTGGTCTTTTACGTTAGATTTTTTAATTATTTTATCAATTATATCCATGATTGTTGTTTTTATATATAATTTATTATTTCTTTTTTAATAGAAATTAATATAAATTTTTTTTATGTATTTTTTTATGTATTTTACAACTTTGCATATTTAAAACGCCGATTTTAAGGCAAGTAATTGTTTAGTTTCCGTTTTCTTTATTTTGATAAAGTTCATATAAGATATGTAATATTATAATTGTAATATTATAAATCAATTTTTAATTATATTCAGAAAATAAAATAAAAAACTATTAAGAAAATAGGCATTTTAAATACGCAAAGGTGTAAAAAAAAAATAATATTAATTTTTTTAGTATTTACTCTTATTTATAGCATTAAATCATTATTTTTTATATAATTGAAAGCGGGTTTAATATGTTTATATAAATAATTGCATTCTTTATATATTTCTTCTAAAGAGAACCAAAAACAACCATTTGTTTCGTTAGTAAGTGTTTCATTTGTAATGTCGTATAATGCTTTTTTATTATTTTTGTATATACCTATATAATACTTAATTTTGTATTTATAATCTATTACATAAGAATATTCAAAACCAAAATCTAAATAATAATTGTTTTTATCTATAATTGTTTCTTCATTAAATTCTCTTATTGCTGTTAATATTTTATTTTCATTTAAATTATTTTTTCTACCTTTTGGTATAGACCATAATTCAGTTTCTCTATTTTTTACGTTTTCTGATATTTTTAATTGATTTAGTATAATATTTCTATTAGGTAATATATTTTTTTCAAAAATACGTTTGTTTTTATTATATTCTAATCTATTTAAACTATTTGAATTAAACCATAATTTATTCCACATTAAATCAAAATTAAAAGTAAGTATCAATCTTTTTTCGTCTACTGTCATTCTGTTAAATAATTTTATTAAGTTATTTTTATTAAATACATAATTATTAGTACAAAAATAAGAATATTCATAAGTTGATTTTTTTTTTATCAAAAGAACCTTCACCACGTCTTTTATTTTACAGAAACAAGCCAATCCATATGACTTAACATAATTAATTTTTTTTACTTTTTCATTAAAATGTGATTGTTTAACAATAGAAATATTTGAAATAATAGAATTATTCACAATCTCTTCGCTTAACATGTGGTTTTATAATATATTTTTACTTATTATTTAATATAAATTTTATCAAAAATAAGTTATTATCATTTACATATAGTATTATAAAATTTTTCTTTCATTTTTTGATAAAGTGACAATGCTTTATAATTATCAAATTTATATTTTATTAAAAAAATATCTTCTATCAATTTTTCAATATTAATTAATAGTGCCATATTATCTAATTTACACCTATCGTCTTTAATAGTTATTGATCTTTTTTTTATTATTTTATCTCTATAATAATAATATTCTATATTGTCCATGGTATTTTTTAAATAAAACATTTTTTTATTATAATTGTATTCGATAAACCAAAACAATTTATTTATGACTAAACTAATATCATCTTTTAAAAACAAATTATTAAAAACAGCATAGTTAGTGCATTTATCATTATTTTTATCATAGATGTTAATATTAACATAATCAACAAATTGATCTTCTGTGTTTTCATCGATATCTTTTAATGAAAAAATTTTTTTATAGTGTAAAGTAATATTCTTCATTAATTTAATTTTACAAATAGACGAGTGTTTATTTGATTCGAAAATATAATACATGTCATTACATAAAGTACATTTAATTTTATGTGTCATTATAATAATAATAATTAGTTAATTAAATATATATTTAATTAACTAATTATTATTATTGATTAATTTATTGATTATTTTTAGATATTTTTCCTTTGACTGATCTAGTAGTTTTTGTTGTTTTAGCCATAGGCACACCATTTGATTTATCAGTAATACTTTTAACTGTAGTTTTTGGCTTTGCTACTTTTTTATTACCAACTGGTTCAACTGGTTCAACTGGTTCAACTGGTTCAACTGGTTCA
>TARA_B110000259_G_scaffold110352_1_pt1 | contig 19825 bp, 17 predicted proteins | sample TARA_B110000259 | Tara Oceans TARA_B110000259 (sample SAMEA4397649) | marine metagenome | biome: Polar Biome; feature: [SRF] surface water layer (ENVO:00010504); material: water (ENVO:00002006), including particulate matter (ENVO:01000060) such as... | depth 5 m | reverse complement strand
CGTCGTCGTCGTCGTCGTCGTCGTCGTCGTCGTCGTCGTCGTCATCGGAATCAGGCGCGCCGTACGTGGCTCGCATCATCTCCTCGTACCCCGGTTCGTCAGCCTGCGGCCCGGCTTCTTTCTTCACCGCGGCGTCGTACCCTTCTGGTAACATTTTTTTATAAGGCTCGTACTGGTAGTACTTAGGCTTTGCGTCCAGCCTTATGTGGAGCCAAGAAACGCCGCCGCCGTTGGTGCTGACCCACACCGGGTTCGTGGGGTCAAGCCCGAGCTTTTTGTCGATCGCGTTGGCGAGGGAAACAAACAAGTCGTGTTTCAGTTTCGCGGGTGCGTATTTCGCGAACACGAAAAGCGACGACGCGTCGGACGCATCCAAGCCGTCCGCGCCGTAAACTGGCGCGACGAGCGTGGCGCCTCTTCCCAGGTTTTCGAACGTCGCGAATGAAGTGCCAATCGCCTTCGCCTCGGTGAAGTGGGTTTCGAAAACCTCCGGGCCATCACGCGCGGTTGGTGCGTCTTCCTCTTCCTCTTCCTCTTCATCTGAATCTCCAAATTCTTCCTCTTTGTTTTTTCACGACCATTTCGCATTTGTTCCCAAGCGTCATCGTCGACACCGGCGCACACTCCCATGTATAATCCTCGCATCCGTAGCACCACTCCTCGTTCAGAGCTTTGACGAACACGTCCCGGAAGTCGCACGAATCCCGCCACAGGACAAGCACCTGGCGCCAAGTCAAAGGGTTCTCTGCGCGTTTCGCGTCCTTACCGGAGCCGACGACCGCGTGAAAAATAACCCGCTGCGCGTCGCTCTCGCCGGCGCGGTTGCGGTTGTACGACATGCCCTCCGCGTTGGTGTGCTCATACACGAACTTGGGGACGGTCCAACCGGACATCGCGCGTGGTGAGCTGGACGTGTATACGGCGGCGAAGCAAACGGCGGCGGCGAGGATACGCCACGGGCGCGGGGCACAGTTGATCGTGCTGTTTCAAAACTTGACTTGTTCCTCCAAAACTTTTGTCACGCTTGCCGCTTCAAGCAGCACGGACATCATCATTTCCCGACGCGCGGTGGCGCGGGGTCTATAGGGGTTGACGCGTCGCTACGCGTACTACTACCGACACGACACGACAACGGTACCATGCTCGTCACCCAAATCGTCCCGCGGTGCTTGCAAATGATCAAAACAGTACACGATTTCCTACCACCCCGAGTCCAAGCGGTGACGGATGGGTGGCCCGGCGAGGTTCTGGTGTTTTTCGTTATCATTTCCATCATGCTTAATTTCTTCCTTTTCTTATGGAACGTCTGGGCGCACGAAGGTAGGCAAAGGAAACGTCATCAAAGGAACGGCGACAAAGGGAAGAAGAAGAAGGTGAGGTAGTAGCAGTGCTAGTGCGAGGTAAAAAGAAGGTGTGATGGACTGGTTAGCGACGTCGCGGTACAATAGTTACCTCGGTGTTCGAAAAAAAACAATCTTCTCTATTTCGGTTTCTTTCCCCACGACGTCAACAGCGTTTCGCGCGCGACTCGCCGCGCCTCCGCCGCTTGATCCACCGGGTCGGGGGGGCGCGCCTTGGTTTTTTTCAGTGCGCCTTCACTGCGGTTGCTTTCGTCCGTCTTCGGCGACTCTTTTTCGAGGGTATCGTCGGTATCTTCGACAACCGTTTCGTGACTGTTCGCCCATACCGAAGTTTTCCGCCCGCCGAACACGCTTCGCCACATTGTTTTGCCAAGCGACGTCTGCGGGACCACCAACCCGTCCGACTCAGCGACCATCGCGGCGGCGGTCGGCGACCCCAACCTTTGCCGCGCCTCGAGGAAATCCAAATCCCCATCGAACGTTTCGAACCCGCCCGGGTACCCGGCTTGGTGGTCCGCGTTGTCCACCACGACCGTGATGCCACGAGTGTTACCTCGAGTTTGCCCTCCCGTCGCCCCAGCCTGTCCTGTCCTTCCCTGTCCCGTCCTCGCCCCGCCCTCGCTGCCTTTCAGCTTCTTTCCCTGCAGCCCGGTAACGCTCTTCAGCACTGACCACACCACGTTGCCCTTCAGGCGGTCGATCAACTCCCTCCAACGGCCGGTAAACGAAGCGTGCGTCGACGCGTCCAGAAGCAACCGGACTTCGTGGAAACTGCGCGGCGGGCCGTCGTAGCTCACCTTCAAAGAAACCTGGCGACGATTGGTAAAACAAAGTGGTTAACGTCGGTCGTAATTCGTATGCGTAAACAACCCGAGGTAATAACCGTCCCTTGGGAAAGGAGGAGTACGACCAATCGCGCGCGGCGGAAAAATCAGCGGGTGGGAAAGGTCCGTACGTACTTCGTTGACGCGGAGGTACTTCACGACGACGACTTTTGGCGAGTTCGTGGTTGGGAGTTGTTGTTGTTGTTGTTTGGGGAACCCGAGTGAAGCGTCGGCTTGGGTACCGAAAACTGCTCCAGGATCCCCGACGCTAAGCGCGGATGGCCTAGGCGCGCGGTCGCCAAGCGTGGTACCCCGTCTCGCGTCGCCGCCGCCGCCAACCGTCCCGCCGCCGCTCACTCCGCGTCGGCGCTTGGTGGGCGTGCTGCGCTCGTAAAAAGAAAGTGTCAGTCTTTCGTGACGTGCGTGAGTAATTACGGGCGGACAATCTGCAAAACAGGGAGGCGGAATTTTGTGAACGCCCCAACACGTACCTGAACTCCTTCGGGCTTGCGGTGGGAACGCCGGTTCCGGTTTCGGTTTCTCCTCTTTTGTGGTTTAAAAAGAAATCGGCGCCCCAGGTCTTCGCGCGCGCGTGCTTCGCGCGCAAGGGCGCGCCAAGCAGGAGAAGTCTGGCTTGTTCCTCGGAGTGACTCTTCTCTTTCGCGGGTTCGTCTGACGAAGCGCCTCCTTTCGCCGCGGGGTCGTCACCTGTCAACCCACCACTACCATCGCCTTTCAAACCCAAAGTCCAATCAACAGCTTCGAGTTTCAAATCGCTGGTGTCTTTTTCTTTTTCCCTCGAAATCGGAACGGTCCGCCCTCGCAGCGCTTGCAACCCCAACTCAAACGCGGCGTGATTCGCGGTCATCTCGTCACTCATTTTCTGACCATCTTTTTTCTTCTCCGGAAACGCGTATTTAATAAAGCTCCCGTAGGTTTCGCGTTCCAGGTGTAAATCGAACGGCGCTACCGTGACTTCGATCAGGTCCCAGACAGGTGCTTCGGGAGGGCTCGCCGCCCGCGTCGCGTCGATCAGGACGAGCGGGGGGTGGGACGACGAAGATTTTGTTTTTTTTGATTTCCGTCCTTCTTCGAACAAATCCTCCTCCGCCTCACCATCCACCTCCCCGCCTTTCGGAGAGCCAACCCCAAACGAGTGCGCCTTTGAAAACCCCCCGATCGTGTTCCCGAAACCGTCCGGGTCGTCCACGGAATCCGGGTCCCAGCGGCAAAACACGGGTTTGGTCCACGCGTGGCGTTTTTGTGGCCTGCGAGGTGAGAAAAAAACGCCAGTCTTGAGTACGGGTGGAGCGTATGAACAAACAGTCTGATTGTCATGTTCGTATGAGACTGGGGAACAACATACGGTGGTGGTTGGCTTTAGGTCGGGTTGGGACGCACCGTTGGGTACCGGCATCATCGCTGTTTGATTGTCGGATGATCGACTTCGCCGCCGGGACGTCCAGTTTCAGGTCAAACAAACGAAGGCTCGTGTTGCCGCTCGTATCGCCGTGCCGTTCCCGGTGCAAACGCAAGCCTTCCACGTGCGCTACAAGAAACGACCGCCCCCCTGCTCTCATTTGCCACTTGAATCGCTCAATCGAAAGCTCCAGCGCGATCGCGGGCCTCCGGCGGTTTTGCTTCACCAAACGCTCAGCCTTTTCGATCGCCAATCCGACGTCGTGTTCGGTCCTCAACACTTCGTGTTTCAGTCCCTGGAGTACCGAGGTTCCGTTTAAGGGTGTCGAATCCGGGGTATCGTTATCTCCATCTCGGTTGGTAATACCCCCGGTCCAAACGTGACTCGTTTCCCAATCCGCCTCGTGTGACACTAAACGCCACGTCGCATTTCGGTGCTCCGCCAGCGGCGCGGCGACGACGGCGGCGCTCGCGACATCCTCGGCGTCCACCAAGCTTCTGCTGTCGTTCGCCAAAAGAAGCGACGCGCGGGTGGCGTTTGACACCATGCAGGTGTCACTCAACGGCGACAGAAACACGGACCCCACCACGTCCACCAGGGACTGGAACTGCTCGGAATCGAGGGAGGCCTGGGTTTGTTACACGAAAAGGGTCAGTCTCTTCCGTCGGCGAGTACGGGTGTACTTCGTGACGTGGCCTGAGCAAACAGTCGGGGGTACTCGGGCCTCCACAGGGAGGCGGGATTTGAGAAACGCGGGGACGTACGTGAATCTCGGGCGATTTCAGTTTGAACTCGGTGAGCGCTTCGGGAGGGCGTTCGGGTTTGTTTTCTTTTCCTTTTTCTTCTCCTTTTTTTTCCGACTGGTTGGCTTTTTCGTCCGCAAATAACGTGTGTCTCGCCTCACCAGCACTCCCAGCCGCGCTCCCGACTTCTTTCGTGATGAACGCCAGGTCCATGGAACATGGTTCGAATATCCGGCGCAACAGGTACCCGGAGGACGAAGACGCGTTTTTATTGGCGTTTTCGGCTCTGTCTCCGTTGTCCGCGTTTCCAGCCTCAACGCTCCCGCTCCCCCCCAACACCGTTTCCTCGTCAAGCCACTGCACCCCCGCGTACAAATCCACGTCAAGCGGCGCAACGTGCGCTTGCGCTTTGTGAAGGGAGATGGAAACTTCCCGCCTGCGGTTGTGTTTCGTGGTGTTCGCGCGCTGGTCACCAAAGGTACCACCAAACGCGTCGCGACGGGAAAACGCCTTGCCCACGATCGTCCCGCTCGTCGCGGCGACTAAAACCCGGCCCTCCATGTGCCTGCCCTCGAAGTTGAACTGAGGACACGTGACGTCCACCACGAACAACACGGTTTCGGTTTCGGTTTCGGAGGGTTCGGAGTCTTCGTTTGCGGTTTCTTCGGTCCCCAAAACTTCGGCTTCCTCGGGAATCGAATCGCCGGGCTGTTCCGCGGGAGTTCCCGTTTCGAACGTACCACCCACTTGTTGAAGTGCGCCAAATCCAGACTGGTTGCCAAGTGGTCCCGGCATTTCGGAGTACCGACGGCGGTGCGTCGCGGCGGGGCCGGCGGAAACGCCGTCGCTTCCGTCCCCCGCGTCGTTTCCTTTGTTCCCCAACAGCAAGGAAACCAAATCATCACCGTCCCACAGCGGTACCGCGGACCGCGGCGTGCGCTTCGAAACAACACCGCAGCCCCCGTCCCAGCTCTCCGACCGGTGGTCGCGATTCCGCACCCGGTCCATGGTCGCCGCAAAGGCCTGCGCGTCTCGGGTGTTGGCGTCTCGCGCTGGCGCGAGGGAAACCGAAACGGAAGAATTTAAAAAAGGGGAAGCGCTTTCGTCGCCGTTTGCGTCTCCTTTTCTCGCCATCGCGCGCAACGACGACACGGAGTGTTTCGGCGTCGCCGGCGAACTCGCGGCGCGCCACGCGTCCCGTGCCCACCGAACGCTCGCGTCTTTCCGCGCGGTGGCTTTTTTGGAAACGAAAATGGTCAGTCTTTCGGGCCGCGTGTATTACGTAATTACCGGCGGACAATCGGCAAACGCTGGGCCTGGATTTGGGAAAGCCCCAAGGCCGTACCTTTCAGGAACCGGGGGGACTCGACGTGTATCTTGGTGTAGGTCGAAGCGTCGCCGGATGACGAAGCGTCGCCGGGTGAGGTTGCGTATCCAACACCAGCTTGTTTCACGAATCGAACCAGTTTCGTTTCAAGCACCAGCGCCGGGTCGGTGGTGTCCCGGTTCCGTCCGCGTTTGTTTCCGAAAAGACCAGACTGGTTGTTCGACCGGGAAACCCCGCCAACCCCCCCAACACCCCCCCCGCCAGCATCTCCACCACGGCTTCGTACGCCCCGCACTCCTCGTCGAACCGGTTTTCGATTGTTGGAGACGTTACGTTGTTGCGTGGGGAGTTTGCGGAACCGAAGCGCGTTTCGAGTCGCGGCGTCCGCGGCGTCGCGGCGCTGATACGAAACAAAAGAAGTAACGTGTCAGTCTCTGGTATGTGTATATCCGGGATTGGAAAGTAACAGTTACTATGGTAACAGTATCACGGGTAGTAAACAGTCAGGGTAATCGGGCCGATCAGGGAGGCGGTGTGTGGTGATAGGGAAATGGAACGTACCTGCTCGTCGGGGTCGCCGCGGCGAGTTCCTTTGGCGGAAGAAGCACCCTGATTTCCTGAAGCGTCAGCTCAAAGGAAACCGAGCTTTCGCTTTCTGTTTCTTTGGCGTCGGGTGGGGTATACGCCGTGGTACCAGCAGCAGTACCATCAGCGCCGGTATCGACGGTACCAGCATCGCCCGCAGTAGTCAACCTTTTAAACGTAAACGTCCCGTTCGCGCCGCTGGTGTGCGCGGTGAGCCCCCTGGCGGTGTCGTCAACACCGGTGCTCGGGTGCGCCATGCGTAGGGACTCGGCGGTTACCAAAACGACCACTTTCGAAATGACTTGCGGTAACGGCTTTGCAAGGGGGTGTTTTGGTTTCTTGTACAGCGCGGAAACGCCGCGAACCGGGGTTTTCCACGCCGCGCGCGACGCCCCTGATGGCTTTGCGAAATCCGCGGAGAACCCTCGCAGCCAAACGATGGCGGTCGGGCCTATGATAAGCGTCGGGGTGGACGCTGCGTCCGCCACGGCGGCGGCGGCGGCGGCGGACACGGCGGAGGCCATGCCGGGCGTGGGCGCCTTTGGACTTGTTGTAGTCTTCGGGGAGTCGGTCGGTGCTCCGTCACAAGTTCGCAAACCCGCGCCGCCGAACCCGCTTTTGGTCTTCCCACCAGGTCCGAAGTCGCCGCTCATCCACCGCGCCAGCGGCGATGCGGATGTGCCCGGAGTGTTGCTTTTGGGCGTGGTGCTTTGGGGAAAAGTACCTAAAGCAACAGACCCTTGGGGAGTTGAATTCGCCGATGGGATGGGAGAGGTTTTCGCGGCGCTCGCCGATTGCGATTGCACAACGCGCCGCGCCTCCGCCAAACGCCACGCCGTTACCAGCGCGTCTTTCGTGGTGAGCGTCGCGTCTAAGGTCACGTCGCACCCGGTTGAGAACGAACTGGACACAGGTCGTAGCTCAACTGAGGCGGACTGTGCGTCGAACCGGTGGTGGTCCTGGCCGCCACCGTGTATGAGCAAACAGTCAGAACCATCGCCAAGCGTTTTCCAAACGAGCGCCACGGAAAACTCGGCGGCGGGAATTACGGCGAGCTGCACGGCGTTTGCGTCGTAGGCGTAGTTAGTCTGGTTTTCCGTTGGAGTGGAGGCGTCGACAGCGCCGGTTTGACCCGCAGCGGTTGCTTCGAAGGGATCGCCGTTTCCCTGAAACTCGGAATCCTCAACCCCAGACGACACCCCCCCCCGATTCCTCCGCGCGCCGCGAAGGCGAGGCGCGCGACTTTGACGGCCACCGACCCGGCGGTGATTTCGATTTCGGTTTTCTTGGCGCCCACCTCAAACCCAACGGGCCCCCGTGACCGTTTAAGTAACGAGTTGGAAACCCCGCAACGAGGGTCTAACACATACGCGAAATCTGTAAGCAACACCCTGGCTTTGCCTCGCCAGGTCACCCGGAGAACGTCCCAGATGGGAAGCGCGGGGGGCGGTGATGAAACGCCGTTTTTCCATTTTTCGAGAACCGCGAAACGGAAAAGTTCCGCGGTCGCCAAAGCGTGCGCGTCCCGCCCGCCGCCGCCGCCCGGCGCGTTTTTGTGTCTCAACCCGGGCGGCGGTGTTAGCCTGGTAAGTTCTCTTAGCAAACCCACCAAAGCGGGCTCCGCGGAAACCGCGAAACACCCGGTCGGTCGCACCAAGGAAACCTCCAAATCCGTGTACAGCTTGACCGGTGGCTTTTTCAGCGCGGTAGGGGACTTGGCCGCGACGAAACGACGACGGCCTATCGGTAACGAGGGAAGGGTCGGGGTCGTCGCGTCGTCCTTTTCCGACACTAACGCACTGCCATGCTTTGGTGGTACCTGTCTCGCCTGCACCACGGAACCGCCCAACTCCGGTACCTGTCTCGCAAGCGCCATCGGCCCCGTGATTTGCGCTTTCCGTACCGCGAACAGCGGCCCCGGGGCGAGGGGAAGTTGGAGAGAAAAATCGGTCACGGTGATATCCACGACGGCGGCGCGCACCGTTTTCAGGGTGACGTGGTTTGAAAACGGCGCGTCTGTTTTTTTGGCGAAGGAAACCTCGGAGCTCGCCGCAGACTCCAGGTCGCCGCCGAAGGTGAGCAAACACGACGAGTCGTGCCCCATCGAGAACTTCCCCGCGGGTACCGCGGCGCGAACCACATCGTCGACGGTGCCGCTGTCGGCTGAACCTCGAGTGACGGATCCGTCGTCATCCGCGAAACGCGCGCCCGTGGAGAGTTTGGAGGCGAGTCGCGCCGCGTGTGAAAACAAATCGAAAACGCGTTTGTGTTCCTCGTTTTCCGTTCGCGTCCTTTTCTTTTCAGAAATCGCGTTTCCCGAACCACCCGCCGCCGTCAGCGCCCTCGCTGACGCCAACGCGGGCTATGCCGATAAATAAAAGTGTCAGTCTTGTACGCGCAATCAGGCAGGCGGAGCGTGGTGATTGGGAATACCTCACCTCGAGCACCGCGGACTTGACACGCAGACAGCGCTGTAGTGCACTGTCGTGCACGTCACACTCCAAATCATTCACGACGCGCACGAAAACCTCCACCACGGGTTTTGGGGACGTCACCGGGTTTGTTCGACTCGACATGTCAGTTTCGTTTGACGAACTGTCAGTTTCGCTTGTCGTGTCACTTTTGTTATCTCCGCACCCGTTCTCCGTACCCGTTCTCCCCGTACCCGTGTTCCCCCCGTTCCCATCCATAAACGCCATCGTCCCCATAACCCCCACATCAAGGGCTACTAAAAAGTCCCCGAAATCCAAACCGTGCGGCAGGGCGAACCGCGGTGAGGTGGTGGTGAGCTCCACCACGCGTCTTCGCGCACCGTTTTTTTCGGTCGCGAAACTTTTCGGGAACGCGGTTTCTTTGGAAACTGTTTTGGAGGAAAAAAGAACCTCCGTCGCAATGGACGTCGCCACTCGGAAGCCGTTTACGTCAACCGCGGTTTTTTGTAACGCCACCTGTTTTGAGACGTCATCCGTCGTCACCGACCCGGACGTGACTGACAACCGCGCGCCGTCCGTCACGGTCGCGTCCACGGTGACGTTGGAGACCGCGAGACGCAGGACAGAAGCGTTTTCTTTTTCTTTTCGCGCTCGCGTCTTTTCTTTGGTCGCCTTTGGCGTCCTCAGACCACCTTGGCGTCCTTCCCTCACCGCCTTTCCGATTTCAAGCACCGCGAAGTGCGCGTCGGGGTCCCAAACCAGGTGTACCCCGTCCGCGGTTACGGAACGTTTGCTCACAAGTTTTTGTGAAGAATCAGAAGTCGCTTCAAACGAAAACGAGCGCAAACTCGCCAACGTCACGCGGTCGTTTGTTTTGTGGTCGTCGTTTTCGTCTTTTTCAAAAAAGGCCTCGCACGACGCAACCCCCGAGCCCATATCGTCGACGTACGTCACGCGCAAACCGGCGGTCGTGACCTGGAAATTATTTTTGAGTTTCGAGTCGGGGTTACCTGGGGAGGTACCGATGACAGTCGTGCAATCGGGTAATCGTCTCCATTCAATCGAAACCGTGGGCGCGACGAACTCAAACGCGCAGACCGCGGCCGCGGCGCTCGCCGGAACGACCGCGCCGCCGCGCGACTCGGGGCGCGTGTCAGCGCGCACTCGAAGCTTGCCGTCCAAACACTCGACGCGAGTGGCGGTGGAAGGAGTGCCTGGAGTGTTCTTTTCGTCATTTGAAGAGGCACGAGTTGCGTCCGTATGTGTATTCAGTCTGCCCGTCGCGGCTCTCCGCAGTTTTTTCCCAGAACTCGACACCGCGCCCGCGGCTTTGCGAAAGTTCCCACGCAAGCTTGAAAAGGTTTTGGCGTGCGCGTCCACGCTCGGGCTTGTGACCGTGATGTTCCGTGATTCGCCAAACTGGCGCATCTCGATCCGGGCCGCGCGACAAGGCGTGACCAGGTTTGCACCGCGGGTTGACGAATCTAACTTATCGTTCCGGGTTCCAGAAACTCCACATGAATCCGCGACGCGCCACCGCCAATCCTCCGCCGCCACCACGACGCCGCGGTTGGAGGTTTCGTCGAGCCCGAGTTTGTTTTCGGTGCACTCGGTGTCTTCTGATCGCTCGTCATGCGTGTTCACCCGGAACTCCACCACCTTCGCGGTGGTGTCCAGAAGACGCACATCCGGGGTATCGGTTCCACAATCGAACACCACGAACCGCGCGCCATCGAAAACGCGGCACTCGGTTTCGAACGAGAACTCGGTTTCGTCTTTGTCGCGTTTCAGTCGAGACGGTTTGTTTTTGTCGCGCCGAGACCCTCGAGTCAGTCGAGCCAAAAAAAGTGCAAGCGCGTCCACTAACCGCGGGTGTGCGTTACAGACCACAGCCGCGACGTCGATACGAATCTTCGCGTGCGTGGGTTGGGAATACTTTGAATGTTTTGAAGTCAACGGTAGATTCGTCACTAGCGTACCTCCCGACGTCGACACGGAAAGGTCGTCCTTGACGTTACACCGGGCGTGCGTTGTTTCGTCGTTGTCATCCACACCGCACACAAACCGTGACCACTTGGTTTCAACACGAAGCGTTGGGTCGGTGGAGGTGCGGGTTGAGGTGTCGTTTTGGGTTTCGCGGTTCTTTCCCGCGCGGCGCTCGGCGGTCACGGAAAAGTTGTCCAGAATCGCCGCGACGCCGTCGGGTGTTTTTTTGTAGACTGTTTGCTCGCCGCTATTGGAACTGCTATTTTTTGTTCGCAAGCGCGTGTGTCCTACGCGCAGAGTGCACATCGCGGGCAGTCCACGTAACTTCGAAGTTATCGTGGACTTGGACTTGTGTTTGGTCGAGTCAAAGTCGTAGTCGGACTCCCCGCGTTGGTAGCTCGACGGCGTGTCGCCGGTATCGTGCGCGTCGTCGCCGGCGTCGGTCGTTCCCACATCACCCACGTCCAACACGTCAACCTCCCCGATATCCACGGACGCGGACGCTAGTAGCACTCGTCCTTCCCGGAGGTTGTACCGGAGGCTACATTCGATTCGGCCGTCCGTGAGGACGCCGACGGATGCACTAAGGTCGTCGCCGTTGCCGTCCGCGGCGTTTTCGTCGCTGTTACCCACCTCGACCCGCAACCGTTTCTTTCCGTTATTCCGCGTCACAGGCGGTTGTACAGGACTGGTATTGGTACCGAAGGTACCCACTGTTTCACCCACGACTCGCCCCGCGTCCGTGGCGAGCGAAAGAATCATCGCCGTCGGCCGTATCCGGGACGTCACCGCGACGTGGTTGAACGAAAAAAGCGGGCCGCCGACGTCGCGCGCGTCCACCTTGACGTCTGTCGCCGTCGCCTCTAGAAACTGCGAGAAACCCTGGTACGATTAACAAGAAAGTGTCAGTCTGGTGTGGGCAATCAATCGCAATCGGCGGAATGTGGTGGGTGGGAAAATATAATCCAACTCTCTGACTGTTTGCTCATAAAAATACGTACCTTCACCAGCTGCCACGTCGCGAACCGGCAGGCGAACCCGGGTCCCGTCGGGGACTCTTTCTTTTTAGAAGGGGATTCGTCTGGGTCTGTATGCGCATTTAGTGACGACGTCGGCGAACTTTCTGTGCCAGCGATAACCTTCCGTAGCTTCACCCGGACGCCCGCGCACAACACGGGCACGTTGAGTTTTATTTTTTTGGCGTCGCCGCCGTTTTCTTTTTCTTTTCTTTCCGATGTCGACGTCTCAAACGTCGACGGTTCGTATCCGTCGCCACCCGACTTGGAACGGCCGGGGGTTTCGAATTTCGCGTCCTCCGGCCTGTTTCGTGACCCGGAGTAAGCACCCTTGGGCGACACATTCGCGCCGAACGCCAGCCCCACCGAGTTTTCGCGAATCAGCGAATCGCGCCGCGACGACGCGGTTTCGTTTTGTTCGTCCCTCGTACTCGATTTTTCCCCCCGACGAGATCCTCCCCTCGTCTCCTCCCCTCCGTGTGCACGTGCGTCGTGTCTCATTCCCGGCAGGCTTTCGCGTAACCGCCCTCCGCGTACACGCCGCGTGACAAACTCGTACAGCCACGTCCCTAACGTCGTGATGTGGCCGGTGTACAACAGGTCGTCCACGCAAATCGTCTCCACCGGACCGGCATTAAAGTTCACCACGACGTCACTCACATGAAGAAACCCCACCGCGCCGACTTCGATGTGCACGCCACGCGCGTTCGTTACGCGGACCTGGTGGGTGTGATGGGGGGTTGTGCGCGATTAGAGATGGGGGGGTGGTGGTTAGGTTGAAGATACACTCTGGTGGGCACGGGATGGGGCACGGCGCGAGATTTGCTAGGCACCCCCCGACCCGACGAGATGTGGTTGGGGCGACGACGACGCGCAGAGGGCGGGGCACGCACCACCAAGGACAACAGCTGTGGCAGCACGAAACGCGACGAGAGCCATATCGCAACCACCAGCGTGAACAGCACTAACGTCGCGCTGGACACTACGCTCGCGAACGCCATCGCGTTCGCCGCGCGGAGCGGGTGCGCCAACAGATGTGGGCGACGCCTCGTCGAGACGAAGCCAATTTCTGGAGAGTTCCGATTTTTTTACCTTCGAGTGTTTTTTATCGCAGCGATGACCTTCTCGTATCTATTCGTCGCTAGTAAAACGCAACTCACTTCTTGTCTCCCCTGTTCGTCTCGAACGCCATCACAAGTTTCGGCAATAGTTTTCGCAACGCCAGTTTGAACCCGGCGCTGGGCGGGGGCTTAACACGTTTGCGTTTCGAGGATGGCGGCGTCGCAGAAGAAGTTTCGGTTTCTGGCGTTTCGGATTTCGTCGCCGAACTTTCGGTATCCTTCGGAGAAGCCTCATTGTCCGCCTGTAAAGCCTCTTTCCACCCCTCTACATACTCGCCAATAGGACACCCGTCAAGATACGCGTCGCAGGCGGACAAAAAGCCGGACCCCCTTTCAAGAAAGTGCTGAGTTATTAACCCCTCAAAGTGTCGCGGCGGGTTCCGCAAAACCGCCAACACGGTTTTGCACGTCCCCAGAAACGCCTGTTCGTTGTACTGCCCGCCCAGCTTGGCGCCTTCTTCGCTCCCAACCTGTTTTTCGTACCCGGCTTCGTTGTAGTACGGGTCGTCCACCAAAACTAGGCCTTGTATCGACACTAATACTTGCAACATGTTGCTCACAACCGGGTCCCACACCTCGCTTCCCTTGCCTTGCCACGTCGCGAGCAGGGAAAGACAAACCTTGCCGTTTTCGTACAGGTTCGGGTTGACGCCTGCGATGAATAAAAAAAAGTGTCAGTGTTGAGTCTACGGGTGTAACTTTCGTAACTTGTATGAGCAAACAGGGTAGTACTTTCCGACTGTACTCAAGAAGGGTATCAAACAGTGTCAGGATTTGGGAAAGCCCTACACACGTACGGTACCCGAACGAGTGAAACGACGCGGTCGGCGGAACGGCCGGGTACTCTGCGGGGAGACAAAAGTCAAACACGAACGCGCCGTCGTGGTACGGCGTACCGCTTGGCGTTGTGAAGGAAAAGTGTCAGTCTTGTATGAGAACATAGTCTTGGTATTTGGTATTTGGAAAGCCGCAAGGCCGTACCTCGGGCCGATAATAAGGCACCGCATCAGGTCCATTCTGGATTCGAAAACGCGGACGAATATGTCCGGAGGTAACGAGCTTTGTAACGTTCGCCATTCTTTCTGGATTTGCTTTTGCCACGCCGCGTTGTTGGAGGTTTGCGACGAATCGCAGGTCGCGAACCGGTGGTCGGAAACGGAAGCGTGGACGGAGCGTGTCGCGCGCGTCGCTGCGGCCGTGGATCCAGACCCTCCAGGGACGCCAGTTGAAGCGTGGACGTCAGCGCCGGGAAGGTCAACCACGGCGGTGACCATCGGAACGTCGTCCTCGTCGCTGACGGAGGCGAAGGCGGGGATGGACCCGTCGACTGTCGCGTCGTCGATCGTCGCATCGTCGAGTGTCGCTTCGTGACTCGTCGCTCCACCGGCGTCTTCCGTTTCGCTGACGAACGCGACGCGCTCGCTCGGCACACTTGCCACGGGCCGCATCGTTTGCAAACCTCGAAACGCCGCCGCCAACGCCTCCGCCGCCCTGGACGCCTCGGAAGGCGTGAGGTTTGTGACTTGAGAAACCCCCACAGTCGCCACAGTCGCAGTCGCGCCCTCCGCGGGCGTCCCATTCGACTCTGAGGCAGCTGAGTCTTCATCAACCGATGCGCCCGTGTCACCCACCGCCGCGTTTCGGTCGCTGTGTCGCGACAGCCACCCGAACTCGGCTTCTTCTCGCTGTTGCGTCACGAGCGCCCTGGCAATCGGGTCAGCGTGGAAAGCGTTCCGTTGGTTTGTGGATGAACCGTTACCGGGCGTCGCTTCGGGAACGCCCCTTCTGTGTTGTGCCGGTGCGACGGCGTCGCGCTCATCTTCGTCGACCCCGCCATCACCAAGCGTTTCCCAGCTCGCCTCGCTGCCATCGTCGTCGTCAAAGTCGCTCCCTCCGAGCAAACTCCCCAACTCGCTGTCGTCCTCGTGACTCACGACCCACAGGAACTTGGGGTGGCAGAAATCCGTCTTGCCGTTTCCCCACGCAACAGTCACGAAACCGCAACGCACGCCGACGACTTCGCCGACCCAACCCAGGCTTTTTGGGTCGGGAGGAACCAGCGGGAAATCGAGGAGGCGTTTCGTGGTGGCGTCTTCTTGTTTTTCTTGTTTTGAGTCGGTCGATGCAGATGCGGGATTTGAGTCGGTTTCGTACTCATGTTCGTCGTGCTCATCGTCGTCATCCTCATCGTCGCCCGCTTCTTCGTATTCGCTCTCGTCAACCGACGACGACTCGCCGGATTCGCCGTTCGCGTCGCCATCGTCGTCCTCGTCCTCCTCGTCGTCATCCAACGGGTACAAGTCGATCTCGGTGTGCGCCAGCATGGGGTTGACCACGACTCCACCCGGCGTGGTGTGGAACAGCGTCCCGTTTTTCGCTCTTGCGCAATATTCTTTGTCAAAAGATTTCGTGCTCACCACCACGTCCCCCAGCCGAAACCCGTACTTGTCGTCCTCCCTGATTTCGTACACGGAAACTTGTTCGGTGTCGTCCGGGCGACTTGCAGCGGACTCGCCGAAATCCACCCAAGCGTCGTCCGCGACTGACCACCGCTTCGTGTTAGGCTTAGTCTGTGTATTAGCCACAGCGTCGTCGTCGTTCTCGACAAACGCGTCGTCCGGAGGTAACCACCGCACCACCGCGACTCGGTCGCCCGAGTCCACGCGTTGCACCACGCCAACCGGCGAGGTTCGCCGGGAGGGCAAGGTTTGGGGGGGGAGGGGGAGCGAGGCAAACGTATCCGCAGCATCAGCAGCAGCAGCATCAATCGTCGCAACCGCAGGTGGAGCGCCTGCTCCCAGCGCGCCAGCGATGTCGCTCGATGATTGGATGGGACGCACGTCACTCACTGCAACTGCGTCGACTGACTGTTCCACACCCACGACAGTGGTATCCCCATCCCCACCTGCGCCGGTATCCGAAACCTTCGTCACGAACTGGTCGGGCCAGAAGTCGTGCTCCCCTAGATGTAGCAGCGGCACCAGGTTTTTTGCGGGCACTCTGCGGGTCGTGGACCCGTCCTGCCACCGCACGTCAACGAACGTGTGCGTCCCGACAATCGTGGCGCACGGCCGGATGAAGGCTTCCCGGGTGGTCTCGGTACCGAGACGGGTACCAGTCTCGGTCATAGTACCCGTGCGGGTAGTACCCGCACTCGTGACTCCCGGTACCCCGTACCACAGGTTGTTTTTGTTCACCGCGCCCACCGCACCGACGCTTTCGCAGACGTGCGCCGCGACGAGCGCGCTTTCGCGCGCGCGCCGGTGGTTGTCGATTACCGTTCGGTGGGACAAAACGTGGGTGTCGTAGGACTCGTTTTGTAAATCGGTGACGTCGGGAAAGTCCACCACTTCGTGGCTCGTGCGAAAAGCACCGTGGCCGCTGTGTCCGACACGGTCAGTACCACGCGTTCCGCCGCCCGTGCGACCTGCCACCCGTCGCACCTGCTCCGCCGCCGCCGCCTCGAGCGAATCCGCGGACGCGAGCAGTTTCTCCGAGGACGCAAGCGCGGCGATCCTCTCTGAGTGGGACCATCTGCCGGAGGTGTCCTCGCCGATTTCTCGCAGCGTGCGGGCGCTTTCACGGATGTCGTCGGGTTTCGGTGTCTTCTCGCCGCTAGAGCCACCAAAACTGTCAGGAACGTTCTTTCCCTCGTTCTCTTCATCAACAACAACGTCCTCCGGAAGATCGACAACAATATCCTCCTCGGGAACCACGACCTTGTCCCCGAGTTGGAAACACGTGTGCGCGAAGTTTTCAAGCGGGTGCAGGGCGCGCTGATTGTAAAAAAATAAATGTCAGTCGTGTATGGGCAGGGCAATCAGTCGGCGGAATGTGGTGGGTGGGAAATACTTACCGCGGGCATGGCCCTCGGGGGGACGTTCCGGTCGCCCGAGCCTGATGGAATCACGGGGGGGCGGTTCGTGTCATCTCCCCGATCTCCTAGAGGGTTGTTTGTATCACCCAACGACCCGCTTCCCTTCCTCGCCGCCGCGAGCCAAATCACCACGACTTCGCGAGTGATAACCTCGGCCACGACGCCGCCGTTGGAAAAGTGTCGCGGCTTCTTCTTCGCGCCGAAGTCGCTCCCCGGTTCCCACCGACACTTCGCCGCGTTTTTCCAAAACCGCGCGTCCGCGTGGACCACGCACCCGGGGAAAAAAGCGCAGTGCTGATACGATTAACGCCGAAAGTGTCAGTCTCGTATGGGCAATCAGGGAGGCGGTGTGTGTTCAATGGGAAAATTCCGTACCTCTTCGTCGCTGAATATGCTCGCCGCTTGCGCCGGGCGCAACTCGTCTTCGTCCGCGTCGTGCACCAGCGATTCGCTTCCGTCGGGAAACTTCACCACAACGTCCTCGCGCACGTCGTGTATTTTCCCAACCCAGTCCCCGTACACGACGTAGTGCCCTGGTCGGAAGCGGCGGACGTGTTGTACTTCACGCGCGTTTACTCCGCGAACTAAAGTGTTGTCACTGAACCGCAGGTCCAGGTCCAAATGCACCGCGACCACGGCGCCTTGCGCGCCGAGCGCGTCGCTCGCGCGCGAAACCAAATCGCCGTGAAGAAACGCGCGGTCCACCACTCGCAACTCCGCGGTGGGTTCCATCTCGATGCGCTCGTACGAACCTTACGATAAAAAAGAAAGTGTCAGTCTCGTATGGGCATTCAGGGAGGCGGTGTGTGGTAAATGGGAAATACGTACCTAGCCAGCACACCTCGGCGTGGCCGTCCGGGACCGGGACGTCGGGCTCTGAGATAGGTAAAACAAAGTGTCAGTCTTGTAAGGGCAAACCGTGTGTCAGGATTTGGGAAATACACTACGTACCTTCGTCGGAACTGTAATCCTCCTCGTCCGAATCAGGAACTCGGTTCACCAGACCCACCGCCAACGCGGAAAAGTTCGTCCCGTCACCCCACTCGTCCGCGGTCGTGTCGTCCGCGTAGGTCACCACGTCCTCCTCGTAAACCGCGAGGGTCGCGTCCGACTGCAAACCACCAGAGGCGGTCATATCGCCCCTCGATAGATCTCGCGCGACAAATAACCGGATACAATCAACCCTTTGTACGTTCCCCGACGTGTGTGACCTGGTCTCGTCTCCAACCCGTGTCCAATCCGTCGCCCCGCCCGGCAAGCCCGTCACCCGGTAAGTAACCTGTACCGGCCACGCCGAAGCCCGGAACGAGGCGCGCGTCTGCCCGCGCGATGCGAAGTGACGAGACGTACCGCCGCCCTTGCACTTTTTTGACAAGACTGCCCGGACGAACTTTGGAGGTAATGACTTCAGAAGCTGACGAGCCGTACGTTCATCAGTTTTGAACCGTCCCAGACAGCTGTCCCGGTCAGTGGGTGCGGCGCGTGCCCGGTGCACGTGTGTTGCGATCTAAAACGCACAGCCGTGCCATGGCCTCCCCCACCCCCCACCGCATCGCGCTTTGCGCGCTGGCGAGGTACCTAGGCACGTCCAACCCGAAGTGTGAGGAAGATGCGCTGAAGATTCGTTCGCCCCCGCAAAAAGGATGCGTCCGAAATCTCACCGCGAGGGACTGGCACGCCCTGTCCGTTTTGTTGATGCAAGAAACAACCCCGGGTGAAACCCTAAACTCTCACGACCGCGAGCCGAGTTTCCGTGAGCTTCACGCAAAGCTGGACGCGTTTTCCGTGAACAAACACGGCGCGCCGAAGGCGGGTGCTATACCGGGTGTCTCGGCCGGGTCAGATCCACGTGAATCCAATGAATCCAACGGAGACGCTTCCCTGGAGACTTTCCTGGCGTCGCGGAAAGCGGAGTGCTTCGTCGCCCTGGCAGCCGCCCCCCCCGTGAACTTCGCGGATTTGCTAGTAGAAGCGGTGGGGCAGGTAGTAGACGTCGACACTCTGCGCACGTTGATACACGAAACGGAACCGCGGTCGCGGCACGCTGCCGAGATGCGGGGCGAGCTGGACGACGGCGGCATGTACCATGACGATTCTTCTGACACTGGTAAGTGTTTCCCATTTACCACATTCCGCCTCCCTGATTGCCCATACAATACTGACACTTTCTTTTTTATCGTATCAGAATGGCGCTCGCCCGTCCACGAAACCTCGGCGGTCGGGACGTTTCTCCGACGGTGCGCCGCGGACTTCGTGGCGCGGTCGTTCGAAACGACCTGCGGTTTGTACGCCGGGTTCGACTTGTACCGGAGACAAGGGTTCGGGGAGTTTGACGGACCCGAGTTTGGTGGCGGCGTGGGTGGTGCGAATGGTGGCACGGACGGTGCGAATGCTGTGACGGACCGCGGACACGGCGGTCGCGAAAGAATGGACACAAAGAACGACCGCGACGAACATGGCGACGTGCGTTTGAAAGTCGACGCCTCTTGTGACGCCGCGGAAGCCGCCGCGGAAGCCGCGGATGCGAGCTGCTTGGCACGGAGCCAGAGGCGTGCGCGAATGGAAAGTGGCGGCGGCGTCGCGAAACTGGAGGACGACGACGCCTATGACCTGATGGGTTCAAGCTACGAGTACGCCTCCGCGCTGCGCTCGTTATTTACGCAAAGCGGAAGCGGCTCGGTGGAGTCGTTCCAAATCGTGCCGCCTGCTGATTTGAACCGGGTGCTACGCAGTTCACTCGCTGCGCCCCCACAGAGCGCGCTCGCGAAACGAGAACAGACCATGGCGGATCGGTGGCACTTGGGTGAGGTTTGTTCGTCTGGATTCGGCACGGAAACTTCTTCTTCGTCAAACCCTTCCTCGTATCTCCGCCACCTCGCCGCGCTTCAGGATTCCGATTTCGTCCGCGCGGAGACCGAGCTGCGTAGGCACTTCGACTACATGTTCGTGGGGGGGGTGTTACAGGACGACAGCGAGGGTGGAGTTGGTTCCGGGGAAACCGGACTGAGCGCAACCGGGGGGGGTACCACCCGAGGTTTGCGGTTCGATTCGACTCAGTCGCGGAAACGGCTGCACGAAGGTGCGTGTTTCCCACCCAACACGTTCCGCCTTCGCGATTGCCCATACTCGTCCT
>TARA_B110000259_G_scaffold110986_1_pt1 | contig 19927 bp, 8 predicted proteins | sample TARA_B110000259 | Tara Oceans TARA_B110000259 (sample SAMEA4397649) | marine metagenome | biome: Polar Biome; feature: [SRF] surface water layer (ENVO:00010504); material: water (ENVO:00002006), including particulate matter (ENVO:01000060) such as... | depth 5 m | reverse complement strand
AATAGTATACCCAAGGCATCTGTGTTTGCTTGTTCTCATCGATGAGATTTTCGCCTGGCCCTCTGAACCAACTAAGGTGGTTATCTAATAAGAATGACACTCCTCGTTCAATAGTCTCCTCAAAGGACTGAAGCGGCATCAACATTCCAGCCTCATCGTATTTTCGATCGGCAATAACCATATTACTTTTCCAGTCAAAATTACCTTCAAATGAATGTTCTGGTCTTACTTTTTTTTTACTTTCAGTAATTGCATCTTCTTTATTTTTGTTTGAGACGCTCTTTCACATAGTTGTGCTAATTATGATTACCAACACAATACCTCTTGAAAAGTTCTTTATTAATTTCATATTTCTTTATTAACGTTTGGATTTGTCGTGGGGCGGTAGCCGATCCAATCCTTCGTGTCCGGATTGAAGCACCGCCGTTCTTAATAAACTTGTCGACCTCCCCAACATTTTACTCGACAACCCAGTAATTGATATCGGTAACGCCTAGGTTTTTTGATCGTTGATGTCGCTGACGAGCATTTTCCTTGCCATTACTTTTGGCACAAAATTTATTAAATTTAGTTATTCATATTGGCTACAACGCCCTGCTAAAGGCAATTCTACTTAAATTAAAGATACAAAATATAATACAAGGAGATGTAACGCAGTGCTGCCAAGCGTAGTTAAATCTCATTGGCTGTCTTGCTTATTGAATTTTACTTTTTAAAATTTAATGAGTGAGCTACTTTTTAGTATCGAAAGGGAGGAAAGTAAAATCAAATTACTTTTAGCAAATGTTCTTGTACGTTTTCCATAGTGAACAAGGTGAAAATGGAAGAGGTCTATTCCATAGGGTTTGTTCTCTTGACTCAAAATATGATTCAAAAGATTATGACAAGCAGTTTAATTAAAGAATATAATCTAATATAGTCACTTGATAAAGATTTAAACCATTAATCCATTTTTTTGAATAAAATATCCATTCTAAAAGCAATCTACAATACTAATTTTGAATTCAATTAAATAATTATGACTCAATTTATAGTATTAACTAAACAATTTTAACATGGAAAAACTAAAACTCTTATTGCTTGCCTTTATGGTTATTTTTGCATCCTTTGCATCTGCGCAAGACATTATGTCTGGTATTTTAACAGATGGGCAGAACATGCCTATCCCAGGGGTTAACATCTTGGTAAAGGGAACCACAAAAGGGACCTTAACGGATTTTGATGGAAAATATACAATTGCAGCATCAGATGGTGATGTTCTTATATTCTCATATATAGGATACACAACAGTGGAAGTTGAATCTACAGGGCAATCCTTATTAGATGTCCAACTTTTAGAAGATACAACTGGTTTGGATGAAATAGTTGTAACAGGCTATGGTACTTCAGCGAAAAAAGATGTTACAGGTGCCATTGCTTCCTTAAGTGCTTCAGATATAACTGCTCAAAAGAAAACAGATATTGGTCAAGCTTTGAAAGGACAGGCGTCAGGAGTTGATGTAAGGTCACTAAGTAATAAACCAGGTGCACCACTTCAGATTAGAATTAGAGGAAATACAGCTATTAGAAATGATGCTTATGTATCTCGTGATGGTACAAATAATGACGCTAAAGTTGATAGATCAAAACCTTTATATGTTGTAGATGGAATATTTTTTGAAGATATCAATATTTTGAATCCAAATGATATTCAGCAAATGGATATTTTGAAAGATGCTTCAGCAACAGCTATATATGGTTCTCGAGGGGCTAATGGTGTTGTGATTATTACAACTAAAAATGGCGTTGAAGGTAAAACAGTATTTACTTATGAAGCTAGTGTTGGTGTTAGTTCAGTTGCTAATGAACCTGATTATTTTACAGGCGAGGAATATGTGTCATTTGTTGGGGATGTTATTAGAAGTAATGAGTGGAAAAAACTTTTTAATACCGGTACGCCTTCCGTGGCGGATTATAATAACATAAATATTGCTCCATTTATCAGTCAGGAAATAAGAACGACAAATGAAGAAGCTAATAATGTTGCTAACGGACGTTTTACCAATTGGAGAGAAAAATTTCAAAAAACAGGTTTACAAACAAGTCATAATTTGCGTTTGTCTGGTGGTAGTGACGGTTTGGTGTATAATGCATCTCTAGGGATTTTAAGTGATGAAGGTGTTGTTGGAACTGAAGCTTTTGAGCGTTACAATTTAAGTGCTTCAGTTTCTAAAAAAGTAACAGATAAATTCACTGTTGGCTTGAAAACATACTTAGCTTATTCTGATAGAGAAGAAGGTAGTGCCGAATTGTATAGAAGTACACAACGATTACCGCCAACGGTTAACTCTCGCGATGTTCTTGGAAATGTTATTTTATTTCCAGATGATCAAGATGTACGTTTTGCTAATCCTTATTATGACGCTAATGGAGCGTGGGATAATAATACTAAATCTATGGATGTTATAGCTAATGTTTTTTTAGATTACAAGCCTAAAGATTGGATTAGTTTTAAAACGCAGTTCGCACCAAATATTAAAAACACAAGACAAGGAGAATATAGGGGTTTGTTTACAAAATCATCTCGAAATGATCAAGGTAGAATTCGGGCTTACTATAATCAGTATTTTAATACATCGTATTCATGGGATAATATTGTTAATTTAAATTTTGATGTTGCAGATGGTCATAATTTAAAAGCAACTTTAGTTAGTTCTGTTTATTATAATCAGCGAGAATATAGTAATATTGAGAGAAGAGATTTTGATACCGATGCCTATTCGTTTTACAATATAGAGTCTGGTCTCAATCCAAGAAATGACAGCAGCGAGTATATAAAAGAAACGTTAGCATCATATACCGCAAGGTTAAATTACAGTATACAAGACAAATACCTTTTTACTTTTTCTGGTAGATATGATGGTTCATCTAAATTAGCAGTAAATAATAAATGGGCTTTCTTTCCTGCAGCAGCTTTTGCGTGGAAAGCAAGTGATGAAGATTTTCTGCAAAGTACAGATTGGTTAAGTAATTTAAAATTTCGTTTAAGTTATGGTGAATCTGGAAATGATACTTCAGCTAATGCATATGGATCATTGGCACTTTTAGGACAAAGTGATTATTTATTTGGTACCACACTTGCTAATGGAACCTATGTAACAAGGTTTTCTAATTCCGGTTTAGTTTGGGAGCGTTCTAAAGAATTTAATATAGGTGTGGATTTAGGTATTTTAGATAATAAAGTCCGCTTAGGTATTGAGATATATAACAAAAAGACAGTAGGTAGTATTCTTGGTAGAACGCTATCTCCAATAACAGGTTTTAATGACGCTACAGGGAATTACGGATCGATAGGTAATAAAGGAGTCGAAATCACTTTAAATACTAGAAATATTCGAACAGATAATTTTAGTTGGACTACCAATTTGAATTTTTCTAAAAACAATAATGAGATTTTAGATTTAGATGGATCTTTGGACTTGATTCCATACGAAAACCATGGTGTCTTAAAAGTAGGACAACCTGCTGATGCTATTTGGACTTATGAAAAATTAGGTATTTATCAATTAGATGAGGTTGCTGAAGCAGCAGTGTATAACAGATTTCCTGGTGAATATAAGTTTAAAGACCAAAATAATGATGGTCTTTTAGATAATGACGATAAAGTCGTGATAGGGCAGTTATCTCCAGATTGGATAGCGGGTATGACAAATACTTTTAGCTATAAAAATCTTGATATTTCAATCCAAGCATACACAAGACAAGGAAGTGTTGGACACTCAGAATTTTACCAGAATTCTGTGCCTTGGCAACATGATCAAGCTAAGTTTAATAAAGTAAATTTAGATTATTGGACACCTAATAACCAAGGTTCTCAAAATCCAGCTGTAGGATATGGTGGACAGGGTACATTAAATACGAATTCTTATTATCCAAATTTTGATTTTGTTCGTATTGGAAACATTGGTTTAGGATATCAATTCAATCAGCCTATGTTAGATAAGTTAAAAATGTCTAGTTTAAGTTTATCATTAGATATTCAAAACCCGTTTACTTTTACAGACTATGCTGGTTCTGATCCAGAAACAGGCCTTCAAAATAATTATAAGGCAGGATATTTGATGAAAACAGTGTTGTTTGGACTTAAAGTGTCATATTAATTTTTAAAAAAATATAACCATGAAAATATTAAAAAATATAAAATATATAATAGGCACAATAGCTTTTGTTGTGTTATTAAATGCTTGTGATAGCTATATTGAAGAAGAAGTATTCTCAGCTGTTACTAGTGAGAATTTTATAACAGAAGATAATGCAGACCAATTAGTTGTTGGAATTTATCCCTTAGTCCGAGGAATTTATAAAGATTATGCTTATAAGTTTGATGGGACTGATATCTTTACGTCTAAAGGAGACGTAAATTCTATTAGTGCTGTTAATGATTATGTTGGTTTTGAGGCTCCAAATAGCGATGGGCTTTGGACTGGTAATTATAATATTATTGCAAAGGCTAATACAGCTCTTAATCGTTACGAAAATCAAATAAATTGGAGTAATGGGAGATTAGCTGAAAAAGCTTATGGTATTGCACAAGCAAAAGCATTAAGAGCTTTAGCCTTTTTCAACTTGGTACAACAATATGGAGGTGTAGTTATAGATTTAGAAGAATCTCAAACTATACGAGAGGATTATGCAAGGTCTACAGAAGGAGAAACATTTGCCCAAATAATAGTTGATTTAGAAGCAGCTATTCCAGATTTAAAAGAGGATCCAGATACTGGACGGTTTTCTAAAAGAGCTGCACAACATCTTTTGGCAGAAGTATATGTAACAAGAGCCTATACATCATTTGGTACAGCTACAGATTTTACTACGGCTGCTGGATTAGCAGAGCAAGCAATAGGATCATATGATCTTAGAAGTCAGACCTTTGCTCAGGTTTTTGCATATGATAATCAGGTAAATGATGAAGTTCTTTTTGCTGCTCAGTGGGGTTCAGAAGGTATCCCTTCGGATAAAGTAAACAATAAACATGCAATGTTTATGTTTTCAGTTGTTGATTTGCCTGGGATTAATAGAACAACAACACCTTACGGTATGAGTGCTGGTGGTCCTATGCCAACACCATTCTTTTATTCTCTTTTTGCAGATAATGATTCAAGAGAAGATGCTAGTATACATAGAGCTATTCTAGCAGATGGCAATGAGCCCGATGGGCCAGATAATGTTGTAGCTGGGGATACTGTCGTTTATTTTCCTAAGAAAGCTTTGGATGTAGCTAAATTAACAGATAGGTTAAACCGCTATTATGTTTACCAACCAGATCAATATTTATGGGGTCGTCCCGCAGATATTCCTGGAGTAAATTATTTATATTCAAAGAATACACAAAATACAAACTTTCCAATTTTCAAGAAATTTGATGATGAAGATTTTAGTGAAAATACAGACGGTTCACGTGATACATTTATATATAGAATAGCTGAAACACATTTAATTGCCGCTGAAGCATATTTAGGTGCTGGAAACGCTTCGTCTGCAGCAACTCATATTAACAGGGTTAGAGAGCGCGCTACTGGTGTTGCTAATCATTATGGTTCAGTAACCATAGACGATATATTGAATGAACGTGCTTTAGAGTTAGCTGGAGAAACTAACAGATGGGCAGTTTTAAAAAGAACTGGTAAACTAAAAGAAAGAATAGAGAAACACAATCCTCATGTGGTAAATCATGGAGCTTTTGATGCTAATAAGCACTTGTTACGTCCAATCCCTCAAGAGGAACTTAATCTTTCACCTAGTACAATGAAGCAAAATCCTGGTTATAAATAGGATAATAACAGAAGAATTTAAAATTAGTTTTTAGATAAAGGCAGGTAACATATTACCTGCCTTTATTATAAATAGTAATATAATTAATAATGCTAAAAACTGTTTTTTTATGTTAATCAATTTTTTTATACTGTAGTCAATTGGTTTGTTATATTTTTGTTTTTCAGTTTTTACTAAGAATCAATGCACGGATAAAACACCCAATAAAAACAGTGAAATAGATTTGTTTGCGTTTTAAGACAGAACAATTGCTCCTCTTAAAATTCCAAATCTGGGTTATTTCAAAAATGATGTATTGAGTTGGCCAATTACCGTGGTAAATTATTATAGTAGGAATGGGAAAGCTATATTGAAATGATAAATTCTTTGGTACGATTGCGGTATAATTCTATTCAGCTTTTTGATATGTCGGGAAGACGACCAGAATTTTTTGTAAGACCGGTGTACAAAGAATTAGAACTTAACTATAAAATTCATGAATCATATATGGATAGTTTAATAAATTACGCAAATGATAAAGGTATGAAAGGCGCTGTAGATTTTTCATTAGGATATCAATAATGGGTATCCGTCTAAAGCAATGCATAATGATATTCGTGTTAATTTAATAAAGATAAAAGACAATTAAATGAAATTCAAAAAACATATAAATACAGGATTATTAACGCTTACTATCTTAACGTTAACTTTTCTTGCTTGTAAAAAAGAAAAAAAAAAATTACCTGTTTTAGAAATAATAGAAAATTTAACAGATAAAGTTTACCCATTACTTGATACAGAGAATTCAAGATGGTTTTTCTTTTCATCAGCAAGTAGACCTTTTGGAATGGTTAACTTAAGTCCTGACACAGAAATAGACGGTGCTTGGGGAAGTGGTTATAGACACGGGGTAGACACTATTAAGAGTTTTAGTCATATCCACGCTTGGCAAATTTCCGGTTTGTCCGTTATGCCAGTTACGGTCTCTAATGAGAAAAGTGATATTATTTTTGCTGATTTTTATTCAAAGTTCAGTCATGATAAAGAGATAATTAAGCCTGGTTATCATAAAGTAGAATTAGAGAGATATAATATAAAAGCTGAATTAACGAGTACAAAACGTGTTGGTTTCCATAAATACTCGTTTCCAAAGAATAAAAATGCAGGCATATTATTTAATTTGAATACTGTGTTAGGCCCATGTGATAATGTCGACGGAGTACTAGAAAAAACTGGAGACAAAGAATTATCAGGAAAACTTGTCGCTGCTGCAACGCGCCGAAGACCAAGACCGTTAATCATATATTTTAAAATAGAGTTAGATAAGGATATTAAAACTGTTGAAAAGGATGATAAAACCGGTAATTATTTGATACGTTTTGAATCTACTGGCGAGCCTGTTTTAATGAAAGCAGGTATTTCTTATACATCTATTAAAAATGCAGCTAATAATATAAAAGCAGAACTCCCACTTTGGAATTTTGATAAAGTTGTGGAAGATTCTCATAATGAATGGGAGAGTTTACTAAGTAGAATTGAAGTTAAAGGTGGCTCTGACCTAGATCAAAAAAGGTTTTACACAGATTTATGGCATTCGCTGCAAGGAAGAAGAATGATTAGTGATGTTAATGGCGCTTACCCTGATAATACAAGTGATACTTTTAGGGTTGGACAAATACCATTAAATGAAAACGGAAAACCAAAATTCAACCATTATAATTCTGATTCTTTTTGGGGTGCTCAATGGACAATTAACACCTTATGGGGACTAGTCTATCCTGAAATAAAAGAGGAGTTTGTACAATCACTATTGCAATACGCAAAAGATGGTGGCTTAATACCACGTGGGCCATCTGGTGGTAACTACACCTATGTAATGACAGGTGCATCTAGTACTCCGTTTATAGTAAGCGCAATACAACAAGGTATTATTACTAAAGATTTAGAGGATATTTATCAAACGCTTAAAAAAAATCATATGTTAGGTGGTATCATGGCAAAATCTGGATACGAGCATAATACAAACTTAGGCGGTGGCTTAAAGCACTATATTAATAATGGTTTTGTTCCTTACCCAATTCCTGAAGGTGAGTTTGGTGGTCATCAAGAAGGCGCTGGTTTAACCATGGAGTATGCTTATCAAGATTGGACATTGGCACAATTAGCAAAGAAACTAAATCATAAAGAAGATTATGACTACTTGTTGCATAGATCAAAAAATTACACAAATGTTTATGATACATCTTCAGGCTGGATGAGACCTAAAGATGAAGGTGGTAAATGGCTAGAAAATTTTAATCCATATCAAATAAAGGTTGGATTTGTAGAATCTAGCAGTGCACAATCTACTTGGTTTGTACCTCATGATTTAACCGGTTTGGCTTCTTTAATGGGAGGTAATGATAAAGCTGTGGAGAAATTAAATAATCAATTTAAAGCTTCTGAGGAATTAAATTTTACATCGGGTAATTCGCATGCGCAAGAACTACATCCAGAATACAGACGTATCCCAATAAATTATGGTAATCAGCCATCCATACAAACAGCTTTTGTTTTTAACGCCTTAGGTCGTCCAGATTTAACACAGTACTGGTCTCGGAAAGTTATAGATAAAGCTTTTAGTGGTTTGTCGCCAGCAACAGGTTATAACGGTGATGAAGATCAGGGTTTAATGGGTAGCTTAGCTGTTTTAATGAAAATGGGTCTGTTCCAAATGAACGGAGGAACTGACAATAATTCAGAATATCAAATAGGGAGTCCTATTTTTGATGTGGTAACTATTAATTTAAATCAAGACTATTACAAAGGCGAAAAGTTTGTAATAAAAGCTAAAAATAATGATCCAAACAATGTTTATTTAAATAAGGTGACACACAATGAGGAGGCAATTTTAGATTTCACGATTAAACATAAAGATATTACCAACGGCGGCGAACTTATTCTAGAAATGAATTCTAGTTTGGAGCGTATTAAATAAAACAAGACTATGAAGTTTCGTTTTAAAACATGCTTTTTTATTGCATTTTTTTTGAACCTTTTTTTTGGGCAAGTTGTTTACAAGTACCTAAATTCATTTGAATGTCATTCCACTAACTAGGAGTTATAACGAATATAAAATTCAAATAAAGAGAAACCTTTATTTAACTATTTAAAAACGATTGATACAGAAAGAATGGATGCTTTGCAATATGGCATTAAAACTTTAAATTTTCTATATTAGATTAAATAAGATATTTCAATTTTAGTGCAAAATAATTTGAGTTTTATTCAGAAGTTAATATTCCTTACTATCTTTTTGATGGTTGCTAAAAGTGGTGCTCAAAATCTAAAATTTGAGCATTATAATGACAATGATGGATTGTCACATAACTCTGTAAGACAAATTATCCAAGATAAAAAAGGGTTTCTGTGGTTGGGTACGTTTTCTGGTTTAAATAGGTTTGATGGCTATGAATTTAAGCCTTACTTAAGCACCTCTCCTGATATAAACAAGCTAGCTAATGATGATGTCACAGTATTAAAATTAGATAGTAACTCTAATGAATTATGGATTGGAACTAGAAAAGGCTTAACACGCTTAGAGTTAGACACGCAAACTTTTACGACTTTCTTTGATAATAAAAATACGCCCAATAGTTTACCTGATGAAGAAATACGTTCTATACATATAGACAAGTTTAAGAGAATTTGGGTTGGTACAAAAAGTGCTGGACTTTATATATTCTATCCCAAAGAAAATAGATTTTCCAAAGTTGAATTAGAAGGTTTTGAATATATCAAAGAAATCTTTGAGGATAAAAAAGGAAATATCTGGGTGGGTTCTTATGGAACTGCATCAATTGCCAAAATAGAATTGAGTAATAGTGGAGAGATATCAGAAATATCAAATTACACATTAACGATCCCAAATTCTAGTGCTATAAACCCCTATATTAATTTTATATATGAGGATCATAAATCTAATCTTTTTGTTGGAACGCGTGAAGGTCTTTACAAGTTTGATGCTGATACTAATATTTTTAGTAATTTATATATTGAAAATGAACAACTTAGAGATAATCTAGGGCCTTATTTTATTTCTGTAGCTAGGGCACCAGATGGTGGATATTGGGTTGGTACATTGGGAGGTTTGTTAGTATGTAATCAATTAGAGGATATTGCCAAAGGTAATTTTAAATGGTATTATTCAGAATTATCAGATAACACCTCGTTAAATGATAATTTAATTTATGCACTTTATTTTGATAATTCTGGTGTACTTTGGATTGGTACTGATGACGGATTGGACAAATATGACCCGTACGAAAATCAGTTTAAAATAAATAAAGATATTTCTAAATATATAGATTACAAAGCGCCAAGAATTCGCGGATTTACCAAAACATACGACGATAAAGTTATTGTTGCGACAAGACGTCATGGACTCTTTTTATATCAGGAAAATACTATTATTCCGCTACACAATAATAATAGTGATATAGCAAGTATATTTTCAATTGATGGGAAAATAATTTATTGTGGTTTATGGAATGGAACTGTTTTAATTTATAACTATTTAAATAATACTTCTATAGTTAAGGATGTAGGGCTTAAAAAATTTCCCATACTTAGCTTTATGGAAGATGACAATAACAACTTAGTGGTGTGTTCGCGTGGTGATGGCGTACTTTTTTTAAACCCCAATACACTTTTACCTTCAGAAAATCGGGATTCTATATTGCCTAATTCTTATGTAAATAAGGTGACAATGGATGCAGATAATAATTTATGGTTTGCAACAGAAAATGGATTGGTTAAATACGATACTAAACTTAAATCTAGTAAACATTTTATACAAGATATAAATTCTAGTATGGGATTACCTCATAACAATGTAAGTGATGTTATTAGTAATAACGGTTTAATCTGGGCTTCAACACGGTTGGGTTTAAGTGTCTATAATGAAACTAAGGATAGTTTTGATAAAGTTACTAAACCAGCGGAAATTGCAGGCAAGTGGGTTACAGATATGGTGTTAGATTCTCAAGGAGGTTTATGGTTAAATATCAATAACAATAGTATTGCCAAGTATAATAGTATTAATGAGACGGCCAATGTTTATAATGTAAATAGTGGTAATAGATTAGATATTTTTAGTTCAAGCGGTTTTTACAGTTTTAATAAGTCAAAAATATTTTTAGCAGGCAAAAACGGAATAATTTATTTTTCACCTTTAACTATTCGGGAGAACAAATGGTCTCCAGAACCTGTCATTACGGAATTTAAAGTTCAGAACAAAGGAGTTCTACCACAGCTAAAAGTTAATGGTCAAATTCCGTTTAGTAGTGACATTAATTATGGTAAAAATGTTGAGCTTAGCTATGGTAATAGAAATTTTTCTATTAAATTTTCTACACCATCATTTACTAATGAAAATCTAAACAAATTTCAATACAAATTAGAAGGTTTTGATGAAAACTGGATAGAAACAACTAGTAGTTCTAGAGCGATACAATACACTAATTTATATGCAAAAAATTATATATTTAAACTAAAGGCCAGTAACAGTGGCGGTGTTTGGAGTAAAATTTCTTCGTATAACATAAAAGTTAAGCCAACGTTTTGGTTTAGCTATAAAGGTTTGACTTTAATACTATTTATACTTGGTGGATTAATTTACTTCGGACGTAGACAAATAAGGTTACGTTTAAAGCTAAAAAAAGAATTATTACTTGAAAAAGTAATGCGAGAACGAGACGAAAATTTAAACAATGAAAAGCTTCGTTTGTTTACTAATATTTCACATGAGCTTAGAACGCCACTAACGCTTATTCTTGGTCCTGTAAAACAATTATTAGATCAGGACAATGCTAATACGTATGCAAAAAGTAAGGTTGAATTAATATATCAAAATGCAAATAGACTCTTACGTTTGGTAAATCAAATTTTAGATTTTAGAAGAGCAGAAACAGGAGAGCTAAAACTAAAGGTTTCTAAAGTTAGAATCTCATCAGATACCAGAGATATCTTCAATTCCTTTGTAGAGTTGTCGCAAACTAAAAACATAAATTTTAATCTAAATGTTGAAGATGAGATTGGTGAATGTTGGATTGACACAGATAAATATAATAAGATTTTATATAACCTGCTGTCTAATGCTATCAAGTTTACTAAAAATCATGGCAATGTAGATTTGTTTTTAGGTATTACAAAAGATGAAAAAAGAACACTAAGAATAGAAGTGAGCGATGACGGAATTGGTGTACCAGTTGAGAGTCAGGAAAAAATATTTTCAAGATTTTACCAAGCTAAAAATAGTTTGGAAAATTCCACAGGTGCTGGTATTGGATTGTCTCTTGTTAAGGCCTTGGTGAAAATTCATAAAGGAAACATTAGTTTAAAAAGTAAACCTAACGATGGTAGTATTTTTATTATTGAGTTACCTGTTTATAAAAAAGCTTATTTGAAGGATGAAATTTTTAAGTCATTACCTAATATAACACTACAGGAGAAAACTGCAGCTATTAAGCCTGCATTGTATAATAGTACTGCGATTACAAAAATGAATCAGGTCAAAATAAATACCGATATAAAACATAGAATATTACTAATTGATGACAACTCAGAATTAAGAAGATATGTGGCAGAATATTTATCTACTTTTTATAAAGTATATGAAGCTGAAAATGGAAAAGAGGGTTTAGAAGTTTGTAGAAAAGTAAAACCTATTCTTTGTGTTGTTGATATTATGATGCCTATTATGGACGGCTTTAAATTTATTGAAGAATTAAAAGAAGATGAAAATATAAGTAATATTGCAGTTCTGTTATTAACGGCTTTAGCTGAGAACGAAAATAAAATTAAAGGATATAAAATTGGTGTTGATGGGTATTTAGTAAAGCCATTTGACCCGTCTTTGCTTAAAACTCGAATTGATAATATTATTAAGATACGCTTTGATATAAAGCAAAGGTTTTCTGAAGAAGTTGAAACGGATGTCATTTCTTTAGCTCACTCAAAAATAGACATTGAGTTAATTTCAAAAATTAAAGAACTTGTTGAAAAAAACATAAATAATTCAGATCTAACTTCAATGTTTTTATGCGATGAACTTGCAATGAGCTCATCCAAGCTCTATCGCAAAATAAAACAACTTACAGATTTATCACCAAATGAGTTTATTAGTACAGTGCGTTTAAAAAAATCAGCAATGTTATTAAAATCTAAAAACCACAACGTATCTGAAGTGGCTAATATGATTGGGTTTAATGATCCGTATTATTTTAGCAGATGCTTTAAAAAACAGTTTGGATACCCGCCAAGTAAATTGATAAAATAGCTAGATATAAAGAATTAACGATATAAAAATAATGAAACAGCCATTACTTGTTATTATGCTTTTTTTGTCAGCGCTTTCTTATACCTAAACTAGTGGACAACATGATATTAACAATAAGAAATAGATATATAAAATATGTCAGAATTCTCAAGCATTAAATTAGCCGCGTTCTTATTATTGATTATGATCTCGGCTTGTAACCATAAGGAGGAATCCCACAGAAGAAATAAAGTGGAACTGCCGAATCAGAAGAACAATAGAGTGAACGAAAAAACTTTCACAATAAATTCACGAACTTTCAATGTACTGGATTATGGAGTAATGGGCGACGATAAGACGGACAATACTGAAGCATTCTCGGCATGCATGAAGGCTGTAATCGAGGCCGGAGGCGGGCGAATGTATATTCCAGATGGTGTCTATCGCGGCCGAATCATTATCCCCGGAACTAAAAAGTGGATCACGGTGGAAATCGTGGGAGAAAGTGAACCAACACCGATATTTGGGACGATCGGATCATTCCCGGTCCAAAATAAAGGCACTATCATCAAGAGTCATGCAGAATCCGGCCCCGCCGTCATCTTCGCCAGCAACTCACCTGAGAAGCTTTACCTGCAATTCTCCGGGATCAACGTGGTTCTCAGGAATCTGGATGTCCGAACCTATGATAATCCTGGTATCAGCGGCGTCAACCTGGAGAACGCGGCGCAATGCAAAATAGAACATGTTTTCATCAACACAGGCATCTACAATGTTCAGGCCTCCAAACCGACCCATGGCACCAGTGGTCTGATAACCCCAGCTTGCAACAACGCTGCATTGACGATCCTGCGCGATGTGGTTGTAACCGGATATCACACTGGTATCCTCGTCAATGAACATACGGACGCAGACAATATCAATTTGGCCTCCAACGTCAATGGCCTTGAGTTTGCCTTTGCCCATCACGCCTCCCGTTTCGGCCGGGTGGGCGCACAACGCTGTACTAATGCGGTTTCAGTTACCGGTAAACATGGCTTTTCAATCGAACAACTGGACATGGAAATTGCAGGCGCCGGGCAAACCGATGAGAACAACAAATGGCAGACAACCGAATATAATATCAATGATCCCGATAATCTTGGCATTGCCGACATCAACTACTGGGTAGTCGAGGGGAATATAGGTGCGACGGAAATATTTGCACGTAACGGTGGAGTTTCTATCCGTGCCCGAAGGATAGGTTCGGCTGCGGTCACCGACAAATTTAAACGTAAATAAAGAAAATACTTCTATTTAATAAATGACAAATGCAAACAAAGCATTGTATAACTAATAGCTTTGGCAAGTGCTTATTTGGAAAATTCCTTGGGAATTTTATCTGGCTCGTATTTGTTTACTAAGTTAGTTGCTAGGTATTAATTAATTTCTTTTTCACCCCAAATTATTACATCTTTCTGCCGTTCAGAAGGTGTAACTTTTAACTCGATAACTTTTCCGTTTGCCACCTTTGCTTCAACAATTGTATTATATGGGGCATTAAGTTTAAATTGAGCATCCCAGTCTTTAGGCCATGCAGGAGTAATAATGATTTTTTTATTATCTGTTTGCATAATCATTTCCTGCAAACCAATACTACCAGAGCCTCCCCAATTATGATCGGGCGACCAATCATGCCCCGGTCCCCAAAATGAAGGGAAGCGAAATTTCGAATCGTCTAACTTAAAGCAGACCCGATCCTTTGCTTCATCAGTCAGTCCTAGCCTAGCACAAAAAATTACACCCTGACTCCAACTCAGGTTACAACTTTTTTGGTTAGGCCTGTCGTACCCCACATCCCAGGTGTTCATTGCAATGTCAATATCAGGTTTTCCAAGACCATATAATCCAAAGGGGAAAACAGGATACATTTGTGGCATCTCATGATTATATAAACGCTCCCATCTTGCTGCAGGAGAGATAACCTTTTTCCCCTTTTTTTCACGAAATGTTATAGGAGGAATACGCACCAACATCTCTTCCCACCGTTTTCTGTTTGCTTTAACGAGATAATTTTCAGGAAGTTCAAGCAATCTTTGCAAAACAACCTTCAAGCCACCAACAGTTGTTACCGAGTTAGTTGTCATTTTATAGGTTTCGCAGGCTGTGCCCGGATAAAAAACATACTTCCCATTCTCATCAAATTCGGATATCGTACGGTTACGTGAATAGTAGCGATAGTGTTCATCAAAAAATGCCAGACAACTTTCAATAAATGGTATTGACTCAGAAATATCCTTCCCTGTGAACCGTTGAACATCAAGCATCATTAGACAAAATTCCAGAACAGTATCCCACTGATATTCAATCCAGCCACTAAAACATACTCCTTTATCAATATAATCTGGATGTTCAAAACTGTAATTACCTGCTACAGGCAGCCCAAATGTTTCCATTTGTTCTGTAAAACAAGCTCCACCATGGTTCCAGTAGAACTTACTGCGTAATTCTGCATTTTTCTGTGCACGGTAATAGAAATCAAATTGAGGCTGCATCAAATCAAAATCGCCATTTTTTAACATGGGCCAGTAAACTAGACGCTGGTTTTGTGCAGTAATGTTGCCTCCTCCCCAATGTCTAAAATCAGGAGAAAAGTTAAATGATTCATTTACATGTCCGGGATCAAAGGTAAAAAGCCCACCATTAAACTTTGTAGGGTGCTGCCCAAAAGCGTTACACCCAAGTTGATATCGGAAAAGCTGATAATTACGTCCAACACGCCATCCTTGATCGTTTTTATCTCCTTTTATAAAAATATGGCTTCTCTCCCAAAAATCAGACCACCATTGTTTGGAATTATTCCACGCTGTCTTTTTGTTCTCATCAGCATCAAATATTATATCCTCCAGCCCTTCAGCCCACTCTTTATAAGTTTCAGTCTGATTCAGATGCGTGTATACCGTAATAGAATGTGAACGTGATTTGTTTTTACTTTTTAATTTCCAACCGGAGAATTCAGTAGCGTAATATTTACCTGAAGTTATTCCTGCTGCAATCATATTACTACCGCTCATTACTCCACCAAAAGTCCTGTTGATAACAGGATTCCACATTTCATCCTTTACTTCATCCATTCCCTGAAGTTTTACAGTTTCACGGAAAACCAGATCATCAAAGTTCCGGTGATACCACATTACTGTGTTTTCGTTTTGAGTTACAGAATCTTTCCGGGTAATTACGTCAAAAGGAGCCGCTTCCATTCCATAGCACTGAAGCCTTTCCGGATCTAATATCTTTCTATCCTTAGTTCTCCAGTTCTCATAAACTGCTTCGGTCAAAACAGGTTGATTACTTTTAATATCAACATGAATTACCGGACGAAATACATCAACCCAAACATTAATTGTTGATTTCAAATTATCTTTTTTTCCGGTTATTTCAACATACCCCTCTTTCAATTTTAATTCCTGCTTAAAAGTGCCACCCTTTGCAAAAGGATTTGGTGTTAACTTAACCCGAACACGGCCAAGTTTAAGCATAGAATTATTCTCATCGAACGTACCGCTACGGGACATGTAGAACAAGAGTTCCCCATTTTCAACCCACACATTCAACCCAATATCACCACCTCCACATGGCATCGATTCTGATGAATTCTGACTTTGGCTGTTCCAGACAATATTATAGTCGTTTAATTGCTGTCCTGAAACCGGACAGATAAAAACGATACCAATAATAAAAACCTTAAAAAAAGTAAATAATTTTTTCATTTTAAATCTCATTTAATTAGTACTATATAAATTAACTTTATAACTAGTTTCAATTCAATGTACTTTCAAAGCTATAATTTCCCGACTCCACTTTATACAAACTGATTCCATCTTCAACTCTAATAAAAGTCACTCCACCAGCATCTTCAATTGGCAAACCACCTTCTGTTATGTTGTTTCCGTGAATATATACTGTTGCAGTGCTGTTTGTAGGAATTGTTACTTCCCAGTTCAATTGATTCGCCTTTGTTTTCCAATTGCTAATAATGTTGCCGTAATGCGATTCGTAATTGCATTTAACCCAATTGACACTCTTAACCAATGCCGGACGGAGTATGGTGTTTTTGAAACCGGGATTTTCAGTATCCCATTGGATTCCGCCTAAACCACGATAAAACCAGCCACCAATATACGGAAAGCATGAGTGTATCTGCGAAGCGTGTCCGTTCCATTGTTCCCAACAAGTTGTTGCTCCATTTTCTATCATATATCCCCACCCCGGATAGGTTTTTTTGTTCACCATAATGTCTATTAGGTCGTTCCGGTTATTTTCAACCAGGTAATCAAATGTTATCTGAGTGCCAATCATTCCAGTGTTTAGGTGACCCTTATCCTTCACCAGCATCGTGTGTACAAATTTATCGAACACTTCATTTTTTAGCTTATCGGGCGTAATTCCAGTTTGTAAGGGGAAAATGAGGTAAGGCTGTTCTCCGTTTGCATAAGTTGTGTCTGCTGGATTAAACCACTTCGTGTGAATCGCTTTTTGAGCAATGTTTAGTTCTTGTTTAAATGCTAATACATCATCTTTTTTGCCAAGGAGTGTTCCAACTTTTATCATAATTTGAAGTAGGTGGGTATGATAACAGTTGTTGAAAAAACGACGGGAGTTATGACCTACCCATTCTTTTTTATCCATTCCTCTGCGGGGCGGTACCCAATCCCCCAGATTTTTCCATTTATCTCCTGGAAATAGATCCTGAAGTACTCCATCTGTACTATGTGCACCAAGGTATTCAATGTATTTCTTCATATAAGGATATCCCGTTTCGAGCAGCTTAGTATCGTTGTAGAAGAGGTAGGTTTTCCATGGAACTGTAATACACATTGCCCCCCAAGCTGGTCCTCCGCCAGTTGGTATTGAAGAAGGTGCTATAAAAGGAACAAAACCATCGTCTTTCTGCTCATCCCACCAGTTTTCTGACCATTTGGTATACAAAGTGGAAGCATCGAAATTATAACAACCAACATCCATAATTGTTTGTCCATCGCCATAGCCAAACCTTTCACGATGAGGACAATCTACAGTTTGTCCACCTAAGTTTAAAGCTCTGTAAGTCCATCGAACCATTTTATGTATGCGGTTGTAAAGGTCATTCGAACAACTGAAAGAACCGACTTCAGGAACCTCGGTTTCTACTGGAATTGCGGCCAGGTCTTCTTTTGCTGGTAAATATGCTAAACCCTCAATAATTGTATAACGAAAACCATGATAGTTGAAAACATTATTAAACTGTTCTTCTTTCTTTCCAGCAGAGATAAATACATCACGTTGACGCATTGTTTGAAAATTACTTATACGCCGTGCTTCATTTGGCTTCCGCCCATTATCTTTATCTGCATAGTGAATTGTGATTTTCTTACCTGGATCAAGGTCATAGAATTTCATTTTCAACATACCTGTAAGGTTGGTGCCAAAATCAACCACTGCGATTGTATCATTCAGTTGCTCAATTGATAGTGGAGCAATTTCATCAAGCTGGATATTATTACGACATTTTTGAGCTGTGCATGGCACATCAGCTGTTTCAGCAATTACAACAGGCTGCCAACCATTTGTTGATCTTTTAGTATCCCACCATTGTTTATCTATCAAACGTGCATCAACCAATTCTCCTCCATAACTTCCCCATTGCCATCCTCCAATATGGGATCTTTCACTTGCTTTAGTTTCCCACGAAGTATCGCTGATGATTGTCTGCTGATTAGGAATTTCCAGTTGTGCCCTTAATACAGGGCTGTGGTGTTTAACTCCAGGTAATCCTGGAGAATACCATCCTGTTCCCATCCAAATTCCGATACTGTTATTTCCTTTTTTCAGATAGCTGGCTACATCATAAGTTTGGTAGTAGGTTCGTTTGCTAAAATTTGATACCGCAGGTGCGAGCACTTCTTTGCCTACTTTTTGACCGTTTATGTAAAGCTCAAAGTAACCCAATGATGCTAAGTAGACAGGAGCATATTCAGGAACATTATCCAGATTAAAAGAGTGTCTGTAATAAGGTGAGGTAACCGAGTCCGGAGATCCAATCCATTGAGCAGTCCAATCGCTTTTTTCAAGTAATCCCATTGACCACAAAGCAGGTTCGCTCCAAGATGATGAGTTGCCATCTTTGTCCCATATCATAATTTTCCAGAAGTACTTTGAACGAGATTGAAGCGTTTTACCATCGTAATCAATATGTCTGGATTGGTTTGATTTTATTTTATCTGAATCCCAAAGATCACCCTCATCTTTCGATAACTTTTCCTTCGAACTTGCTACAAGCAATCGATATGCAGTTTGCTTCTGCCCACGTTGGTCTGATGCTAATTGCCAACTCAATTGTGGTTCCTTGGCATCAATACCTAAGGGATTGGTGAGATATTCACAAGTTAGATTGGTAACATTAACCTTTACCTTTTCTTTGCATCCAATAAAGCTTATTAATGAAAAGAATACAAAGATTGCTAGGCTAAAAATCGCCTTAAAGTTAGTTTTTGATCGTTTCATTTTATTTGAATCTTAAAAATCTAAATTTACAATTGTGAAGGATAGAATGTATCCTGTAGATAAGGGTAAAAATTAAAAAAAATTATGATTTATTTTTTGGCTTACAGGAAGTTGTCGTAATTCCAGCGAGACTTGCGGCTGTTAAAACTGTCGAATTTGTAATAAATTCTCTTCTTTTCATTCTTATTGGTTTAAATTTAACTTCCTGGTAGAGCAGTTCGTTGTCTCCCCGTTAACTTATTATGTTTAGGCTCATTCTCTTTTCAGTTAGTATATTCTTTCATCAGCCTTACTGGTCCAATGAGCCCTGATGGTGGA
>TARA_B110000259_G_scaffold178658_1_pt1 | contig 19972 bp, 17 predicted proteins | sample TARA_B110000259 | Tara Oceans TARA_B110000259 (sample SAMEA4397649) | marine metagenome | biome: Polar Biome; feature: [SRF] surface water layer (ENVO:00010504); material: water (ENVO:00002006), including particulate matter (ENVO:01000060) such as... | depth 5 m | reverse complement strand
CGTATTGATTTACCCTTCTCATCGGATATCCAACAATGCCAAGGGTTATTTGCATCAGAGTTTAATTTTATGTTTATCTCCAATTTAGGTTTATGATGATTCACAAACGGAGACCAAAACGCATAGTTATCGCCTGATGTTTTCTTAGCTTTACCTAAGATTGATTCTAATAAAGATAGTAGCTGTTCTTCCATATTGTTATAAATATACAAATAATAATTGGATTATCCAAAGAATTTCTCAATTTCTTTTTCATCTATCCATTCTTGTGGGATTTCTGTTTTTGCCCATTTGAATCCGTTCTTCTCACACCATTGTGCATATGTGGTTTTAGAACCTTTGTATATTTTGGAATTTGGAGATTGTAATACGAACCTTAAATCCATATCAGGATTCTGTTCTTTTATATGTAAGTGTTTTTTTCTATCTTCTGGTAAGAACCAACCTTTTGATTCTATAAAGATATTATTAGGTAATCTGAAATCAGGTTTGTAAGTATGATGAGTTGCTGGGATTGAGTACGATACTTCGTGCTTTTCGTATTCACCATCAATTCCTTTAGATTTTAATTGTTCATCTATGCGAGTTTCTAACCCACTCTTATGACCCTTCAGTTTTTGGATATGAGACCAATTTCCTTTTTTATTCATAACTTTTTATTTTTATACTAACTAAATCTATTGGTGTATTTGTGTGGAATTTCCCAAGGTTCGAGGTCATCGGGTGTTGGGTCGTTAGGTGGTAAAACATTTGGAGAATTCATATCGGCTGCAAAACTATTTGGTTGGTCAAATGCTTCACCCAATTCCCCACCAACTAAAATATCAGGTCTATCTAATTTACCCCAAACAAATTTACTATTTCCTGCAGTATCCTTAACTTCAGTAACAGTAGCAGTTCTACCACTCATTAAAGAACCAGTACCCGGCGTTCCGAATGCCCCATCTAAATCTAATCTAACTTTGACTGTAATATCTACATCATCTCTATTTTGAATTGCTGATGCTAGTTTACCAACTGCTATTAAATCACCATTTGGATTGTATAACCCAAGAGTTGTATAGTAATTTTTAAAATCAGAACCAGTAACAAACCCTTTCATTATAGAACTATTTGCATTGTTATTTAATTTTAACGTTGGGTTTTGAGATACATTAAATTCATTAGAACCTACTTCACATAATATATTTAATTCATGTAACGTTTTTGATGATTTGTATTTTGTTAACCAACCATATTCTGAAGAGTTAGTTACACCATCGTTTTCATTAACAACCTCATCACCATAATTCCAAATCCCACTCTGACCAGTCCAAATATATCTATATTTTGGTCTTGGGTCTGATACTACCATTAATCCATGATTATAAAATACTTCACCAACTACGTTAGTTTGAAATGCTGAACCTGTTATGTAATCATTGTTTGATAATGATTTTATTTCGTTAGTAGATAATGCTTTATTGTAAATACGGAACTCATCTAACGAACCACTTAATACGTTATGGTCTGTTGCTTTATCCTCAGCCCAACCATCTGATAGAGTTTTACTACCCAATGTGATATCATATGTGTTAGTTATACCTTTTAGTGTAATTACTTTGTTACTACCACTTGTAGGTAATAACCCTGTACTTTCTTTAACACCATCAATCCATAGTTCTAATTTTTCAGCGTTTTTATTAAAACAAATATGATGAGGTAAGTTATCATTTATTTTAGTTGTTGATTCAGCTACTACAGTTTGATTTCCGTTTGATAAAGATATCTTAACTTTTCCACTATCCGTTCCATTTGTTTGATTTTTTACTTCAATATCAAATGGATAGATTGGTGATACTACATTTCTTCTTCTTAATTCATCTTGTAGTAATTCGTTTTGTCCGTAATCTTTTTCAGTTCCTCTTTTAGATACTATCGTATTAAATTCGGTTGCTGTGTCTTTTTGAGTTGTTGGTAAGTGAGTCCATACTGATAATGAATAATCTGTTGTTTCGAAAAACTCATACTCTTTTTTGTGGTCTATTCTAATGTATGATTTATCACCATCGAATGTTGCCTTAGTTCCGGCTGCTAGTTGGAAATCTCCAGTAGTGTTTATGCCGGGTAAATAGTTTACATTCCTACCAACTCCATTATTTAAGTAACCACTTCTATCTTCAATTACATCATCGTAATTTGCGTATCTTGGAACTACCTCATCGTTGAATCCCCAATAACCTACTAAGTTACCAAATGGAACATACGAACCAGTATCTAAACCATCATCATATAAATGGCCGTGGTATTCATCAACTTTTAAATCTTTTAAAATTATTGATTTACAATTTGATGAAGTCATAGAAGTATCAATAACTTCTACACTACCAAATTTAATACCATCACCCATTCTGTTTTGTGGAACGGAGAATATTGATGCAGATGCGTATAAATCTCTTTCAACTCTAGGTCTATGTTTGAAAAACATTTGGTTGAGGCTTGACCATACAACTTTTTGATGTTTTAATTTAATAAACGGGGTATTTCCAGACGATGAATTATCTATCTGGTCGGTTTCTCTGTATGCTGGTATTGATATTGATTCCGAAACATTAATCTTTTCACCAAAGTTTGGGGATATACCTTTTATTACCGAAATTAATCTTGAATCACTTCGATGATTAATATCAGTAACTACCCAGCGCTTGTGAGTATTGAATGGTCTTAATTGTATGCCACCCCCATTGATTGGTTTGTAAGCTGTTGCCATGCGGTTTCATTATCGTTCTTAAAATATTATTTAAAAGTCTAACTTAACTTTCACCAATACTTCATTTGAAAATGATTTTAAGATTGGTTTAGATAACTTAGCCACTGCTAATAGTTCTTGTGTGCTATTGTATAATCCAACAGTCGTAATATACGATTTAGGATTGTTTGCGAATGTCTTTTGTTTAAATGCTCCATTTGAACCAGTAGTAAAAGATGGATTGTTTGAGAAGTTATACTCACCATTCTTAGCTCTTATGAAATAGAATGTTGATTGTACTTTTTCTTCATTTCTTGCTGCAAATCCGTGATTAGCGTTAATAGCGGCTGCTCCACTAATTGCTGTAAATAATCTGAATGCGTTATCACCATTTGTGTTTGAAGTTACATTAGTACCAAAATTTAGTTGTGATAAATCTAACTTATCTGCATTTAGTATAATAACACCCTGCTCAGGATATACTGAACCATATTCTTTTACGTTATCTGCTACTGGATGTGCTCCATCTAAGATTGAACCTGAAACTAAACTATATACTCTACCAATTTGTGTTGCTGCTTGTTGAGTATCTCCACTATTATCAATTAATGAAACTACAAAGTCATCAGCATGTACTGCTGGAGTTGCTGCTCCAGTAAGTTTAGCTAAATGAAGTTCAAAGTTACCAGGATCAAGCCTATCTTTCAATCTAGCTCTATTGAGGTTGATTGCGTAAATCTGCTGAGTTGATGTATTGTTAAACTTAAATACTCTCTGATTATCAGGAAGTAAGATTTGTGCGTATTGTGAATAGATTGCATTAGATGGAGAATCTTCATTCTGCCCTAATGAACCACTACCTTGGTTGTGCCCATATGTTACTGAAAATTGCGATTCAGAAGTAACTCCTGTAGATATTCCATCGAATACCTCATAGTAGTATTGTTTCTGAGTATCTGATTGTGCTGAAGATGTATGAAATGATGTTAACGTTCCTACGTTACCACTCCACAACCCTCTTGTCACTTTTTCTACACCACCTTCTACTACATCACCTACTTTTAGTGCTGTGTAAACTCTTTTTGATGTATTAAACGAACCTGCTGGTAAAATTGCCATATCTATTCCCTATTTCTTTATATTGTTGAATCCAATGTGTTACCTACTGAAATATCAGGGTTGTTAGTTACAGTTAAATCAATTTCTGTTCTACCACCTGTTTCATTTCCGATAACAAATAATTTTGTTGAGATATCTGTGTTATCTGCTAATACTTTAGTATTAATTGTAAATGTACTATTTGTACTAATAGTAACACTTCTTCTATCTTCATTAGCACCAACTGCATCTGCGTTGTTTGCTATCCCACTACCATCACCTATTACAGATGCTGCATCTGAGTTCAATAATGTTACAGTATAACCTAATGTATCATTTCCACCATTTTTAGTAGTTAATGTTACAGTCTGTGATTGTCCACCTTCTTCTAAACTAATTGAGCTTGGGTTTGATTGAATAATTGGAATTCTGATTGTATTTTTTGGAAGTGTTAACAACTTATATCTTAATGAGTAATTCTCATCTGTTACTGCCTCTACTATTGGCATGTTTTCTATTATGATACCATAATAGTCTGAACCTAGCGGATGCGCTGGATTCCATAGTTCGTAGTCTACCTCATCATCTGCCAATGCGAACTGACTGATTACGAAGAAGTCTCTACCTTTTGCTAGAAGCTCTCTACCTTTTTTGGTAAGAATAGCGTCTACTGTTATTGATGAATTATCTAAATATCCCATTTGTTATACCCTTTTACAATTTGTTTACTTTATATAAATATTAAAAAAAAACTTTTTACACTAACTTTTAATATTTTTGATTAGTATCTTTGTTTTCTATCCTCTTTATCATACTTCACACATAAATCTTCTTCGGTGTTATCACCACCCATAGATTTTCTTAATACATCTAAAATCTCTCTTTTTTCTTCGTAATTTTCGAATGGAGATTTCTGTGATGGTCTGATAAGTATATCTGTTTCTTTAGTTGCTGATTGAGAATCAAAATCGGATTCATCACTTTCAACTATATCTCTATGTGGAACTATTGGTCTACCTAAACGGATTTCCATTTGCTTCATTTCCTTAATAGTTCGTTCTATCTTATTTAAACCATCTAACTCAGGATTTCTTTGTATCTTCTCCTGTTGTTCTATAATTATCTCTTCTTCTAAAAAAGTTGAAACGTTTTTTTCTGTTTTTGTATTTGTAAGCATTTTAACTTCTTTTTGCTTTCTTAATTTCTCTTCTTCAAGACGCTTAACCATTTTATCTTTTAGAGATTTCTTCTGTTGTAATATCAATTCAGCATTACGAATAGATTCTGCTTTAATCTTATCAATATCCTTATCCTTTATAGATTTTTCTCCTACAATGTCTGGATACTTCTTTTTAAGATATAAATCGAAATCAATTCTCATTTGCTTCAATTCTTCTCTGAACATCTCTCTTCTCTTAATCTCATCTTGAAAAGCTTCTTGTATCTTTAAGAATCGTTCATCTTCAATCTCTCTTCGCTCAACTTCTTCTATATATATCCTACGTTTATCTTCTTCGTTATAATCTTTAACATCTAATACTAGGTCTGAAAGGATTTCTTCTGCTTTTGGATTTAGTATATCATGTATAATTGAATCTACCTTACCATCCAATGTAGGTAATGGTTTTACTAAGTTGATTAAATCTTTTTCTTTTATCTTATCATCTTTAGTGATTACTATATTATCCTTTAAAGGTTTTCCTATTTTTATTAAAACTTCAGGATCTTTTATTGCCTTAGATATTTTAGTAGATTCATCAACGTTTCTTTTAGGGTCTTTAATTAATGGTCTAGATATACGCTCGTTCATTCGTTTATCGATTAGTTTATTTAATCGATTACCACTATCTCTTATACTTCTTCTACTTGCCATATCTTATCTCCTATTTAAAAGGTGAACCATTCTTTATATCAAATTCTTTTCTTCTGAACATTTCTGAATCACGAAGTTTTAATTCTTTTTTATATCTTACATCAAACTCATCTGCTCTTGCATCTTCAATAGAAATCATTTTCTCTATCTTTCTTCTGAACTCTTGTAGCTCTCTTCTGTACTCTTTAAGTCGTTTCCAATAAAGGTCATCATTGATTATTAAATCCTCTATATCCAACGTACCTATTCCAGTTCCAGATATTACATCTAAGTTTCCTTCTTCAGAAGTTTCAGATGTGTTTATTAACACATTAGGGTCTGCTTTAAATATTTCTATTACAGGTTTTCCATCTGGAGTATCGGGTGAATTTGTTGTTAGTGAATCAGATGTCATCTTACATCCTAAGAATCTTAAATTCTCAACTGCTAATGGTAATTCATCTGTTGATACTTGAGATGGTATTAGTGATGATGAGTTTGGAAGATTCATAGATGCTGATAATTCCGAACTATAGAACAACTTCACACTTTGTGCATATTGTGATGGTTTACCATTTACTATATTAGTTGCAATTGGATTGTAGTTCCAACTTCCGTTTGAACCAGTATTCCAATTTAAACCAACCCCAACATCCGCACCTGGTTTGTAAACAGGTATTGTGTATTTGTATGTTGATGGTGCGTACATATCTTTAATTTGTGGATTACCTACATCTTCTACATCATTTTTTTGAGAAGTGATGATAAACATCTTATCCAAATCGATAGAATCACCTTCATATAATATGTTATCAGCTGATACTTTGTATAACGATTCGGATATCGTTGTTTCATAACCAACTTCTTCTGCAGATAAGGTGTATGAATTTGTTATTTCAGTTTCAAATAAATGAAAAGATGATTCTAATGGTCTTTCCATTGATGCTATTGTTACATCATACATAGGTCTAGTCTGAGTTACCTTTGTTAATGATTTAACTTTAGGTCTTTCTAAAATATGTGGTTCTATTAATATACCTGAGTTGTAATCAACCCTAGCTGGCATCGTTTGTCTAATTTGTTCAAACACCGACATATCGTATTTAGCTAATATATCGATTGTATTATTTATTAAGTTTTTGTTTGAGTATTTTTTAAATACTTGTCTACGAACATAATCTAATTGTTCGTTTTGTTCTGTATATCCACTTCTGTTATCAGGATCGCCAATTAAATTATCTATTTCAAAATAACCTGTATGGTTCATAATATCATCGTTATACATCTTTGTAGCTGCTAAATAAACACCAACTACATTTGAATCAACTGGTGCTGAATCGTATTGGGATTTTTCTACTTTGTTATCTGTATTTAATACACCTCTTAATGGGTTACTCTCAACTCTAACTTTATTATTCATAATATTGTTAGCTCCAGCAGATGGTGTTTTAGTATAGTATTCTTCCGTTACACCAATCAAATCATCATTCTCAAAATTAAATAATGAAGCCGATAGTATATAATTGTTTTCTGTTTTAAATACTTGCTGATTCGGGTGTTGTGATGCATGTGAATCAGGATTGTTAATTGTCTTTAAATTAGAATCTGGTAAAAATCTAAACTTTAAATCAAAGTAAGATGATGTCATAGAGTTACCATGATATGATTCTCTAGATAGAGTATGTTCATCGATAACAATATCTTTTAATGCTTCAGCCCAATATCTAATCTCTTGAATAGAACCACTCATTGGATTTACATCACCCCAAATGGTTGGAGCTCCAGCTATAGTTCCGAATGAATTACCAAATTCAACAGTACCACTACCAGTCCAAGCTGCGTTATATGATGATTCAGTTGAACCATCAATTGATATACTAGCAGATTTACTTATTGTTATTCTATCTTTTTTATTTTTTCTGTATTGTAATTTATATAAATTATCTTTAGTTATATCATCAACTGAATTCTCTCTTTCAATTAATAATGTACCCATAAGAGAATCAAATATATTCACATCATTTATAGATGCTGATTTATATCCACCACTTCCACTTAAATAAAAATGTATGTTACCTTTAGAGTTAGTTAAATCGTTTGGTGTAGCTGATTCATACAATACTGCAAAATCATTTCCTTTTCTGATTATACCAGTATCTCTATTTAAGTTTTGTTGAAGTTGTATTTCTATAACATCTATTGGGTTTGGGTCATTAATTTTATAAGTTGATGGGTCTATATCAGTAACCTTATCCCAAGGTACTGTAATATAGTTATCCTTATCCATTCGTAAATGGTAAACAAATCTATCATGCTCCCAATAAGCTCTTACTTTAGAATCTACTACAGGCCCACCATATTCTCTGATTGATAGGAATGTTTGTGGAATACCATATGTAGCAACTAATGCTTTAACGGCTCTAGCCGAACCTTTTGTTTTTAGAAGATATGGAATATTGTTTACAATTCTTCTCCATACTTCATTATTAATCTGCTCATGTGATTTAGATGGTAGTGAACCACTATTAGGTACATTACCAAATTTATCAGTTCCTAATCCAAATTCCCATAATTCCGATGTATCCTTACCATGAGTTAATTTCCAACCCATTGATTTTGCTACATCATAAAGAAGTTCATTTGGCATACCATCATATGGGTGTTCTTCTCTTTCATTAACACTTGTTAGTGCATTTATATAAGACCAAGTTATATCAAAGTGATGCCCTATCATATCTACGAATAAAACATATTCTTTATTTAACGGGTCCTCAACAATTGCGGCCGGTACTACTTTTGTTAATCTAGCATCGTTAAGTGAATCAAAGATACTTGCCGAATCTATTAAACCATTATAAGCGCTTATTGCTTCAGATGAAGTTACACTATAATTTACATTAGGATATGTACTTTGTTTTGGCCAAGGATGTAATTGGAAATTGGAAGAACTATAATGAGTATATAAAGAACCAGTAGATTCTTGATACATCCAACGCTCCCAACCATCCATACCACTTACAACATTATCTTTTCTTGATATAGATTGTGATATATTTGTTGATGCATCTGAACCACTTACTGATTCTAATGTATTTATTCTTGCATCAAATTGTTCTACAAGAGATAGTTTGTATTTTAGATTATTTACACGCTCAACAGCTGATGAGTATTTTACAAAGTTACCAAAGTATGTGTAATCTAAATTAAGATTCACATTACCAAACGAACCACTAATATACTTATCAATTATTTGTTGTGAAGTTGAAAGGTTAGTATCTAATAAATCATTCCAACTTTTTAAATCAGTACCTTGAGATTTCCCATAGACACCCATATCAATCTTAAAGTTTGGTGCTGAGAAGTTAGGTTGTTCTGATGGTTTATCTATATCATATAATAGTACTCTATCAATGTAAGATTCCCTTACCATATTATCAATAGTACAATTGAATGGAGATAACCCATCTTTTAAAGGTTTGTATAATTTTATTATTACACTATAAAGTTTAGATTGGTCAAATGCCTCATCGTAGTATCTAACTTTAGAATATTTTTTAATATCTGAGTACCCTCTAGTCCAACCACTTATAGGAGGTCTGTTATAGTATTCACACCCAGCTGGTATTGGGTATTGTAAATCAGTTATAGGATTTCCTTGAACGTAATACTCCTTCTCCCCATTTGCATTTGTTTCTTGTTGATACTCTGCGTTTCCGAATTCGTTTATTACTAAATTAAATCGTGCACTTCTTCCAGTAGCTCTGTAAACGTTCCTTTGAAAGTTGTTGGGTAATTCATCATTGTAGAATTCAACCCATTGGTTTGCATCCTTACCCTCAGTTGATGGGGAAAAGAATGTTAGTGAAGTACCATTTTCAGATGTAACACCTGCTGGTGTTTGTATTTCATCTGTTGGGTGTAATACGTTTGTTACTATCTCACCTACTCTTTTATTGTTATAAAAACTAATATCAGTAATCATTGATATTTCGTTTTGCCCAAAGTTTAATCCTAAATTTAACTTATCACCAGCTTTTCCAATTCCTTGTTGAGGTGGGTTAGTTACAAGACTAAATAATGTTTGTAAATTATAGTTATCACTTTCTACTACTAATTCTAATTCAGTTGCATCTGAATTTATATTAGCAACCTTCATTGTAGGTGATAGTTTTTTTACAAAATTGTAAACTAAACTATAGTACCCTGAATCTAAATTACCTAATCTAACATCACCTTCAGGTTTTACTAAGATATCAACATCGATATCTTCTTCTTGAAAATTATTTTGATAATTAATTGATTGAGGTTCATTTGAATGAACCAATTTATCAGCTGAAAATATGTGTGACTCTACTAAAGTTTGTGTATCTAAATTACCTGTTTGTAATTTTAGTATATTTTTTTCTAAGTTTATAAAATCTGATAACGAATAAACTTGGACAGACTCTACAGGTACCTTTGATGATACTAATATATCCGTATTTTGAAATCTATCTATTCCCATTTGTTACCTTTTTATTAATCTGCCCTAGTTTCAGTTTGTTGTGCTTCATCTTGATTTCCTATTGCTACATTTCCACCAGAAGCTGCCGTATCACCGAATGGCGGCCAAGATATTGATGGTTCTTCAGGTAATTGTGCCGTTACTTCAAATACACACTTATGACCATAAATGTAAACTCCATCATTAATCGAACCAAATACTGATGATATTTGGAATAAATCATTTTCTACTAATTGTGAGTTTGGAATATCTAATACACATTGTAACATTGGGTATGATGGAGACGTGTACGTCTGTCCTTTTGTATTAAATCTATATGTTGGGGCAGTGAAATCACCAGGTCTTTGCCTTCGTATAGAAGCGTATGCTCCTACATCATTTCCAGATAGATGTGATATACAGAAACTAACCACTGCTCTAATATTAAGGTTTCTTCCCGATTCTATTAATTCTTTAGTAACTCTATATCCAAAGTCTTGCAGTGCTGGTCCGAATACTTTAGTATCCCATCGCACTTCTTTATGACCTGCTGAAGTAAGGTATCCATCAGATGCATCCCTTACTGTATTATTATAATAACTTACACCACCAAAGTGAGAATTCTGAAATGCAGCTCCATTTGAGATTTCATCAGGTCTTTTATCTCTAGCCGATTGGGCTGCAGATGATAATTCATATCTACCACTAAATTCATCTTTTGGTTCATCCTCTGGTTCTGCACCCTGTATGGATACTAATTTATTACCTTGAACTTCATATAGTTTTGATTCATCTATAAAGTTTTGTTGTATTATTTCTAATGGTACTTCTGGTAGATTGACTATTAACTCATTTGATAATTGGTCAATAGTACGGTCAAATACAGATTCTTCATAGTTTGTAAAAACGGCTGGTACTTTTTTATACCCATACTCTAACCCTGGTGTTTCATCCGTATCTATAGTATAAGACACAATCTGATTAGAGCTATTTCGTTTAATATCTCTAAGTTGTTGTTCTTGTTGTTCTGCTGTTATAGTTTGTTCTGCCATTATCTTACCACTTTAAATACGAACCCATCGAAATATTGCTTATTACTATTTCTATCAACTCTAAATTCGAATTGATAAAATCTCTCAGGTTGTAATGTATTAAATCTAAAATCAAAGAAGTTTCCAGTTGAATCACAACTTACTTTTGTATAAGTTGTATCAAACGGAATCAATACTAAATTTGTTTCTACATCTCTAACCTGGTAATAAGTAGTTGATGGGAGATATTTAATTTGGGTGTATGGTGCCGAATTAGTAAAACTTCTTTGAGGATATGTTTCTCTACCAACAACTCTTAATTTAGCTCTTGATAATTCTTTATATTCTGTTTTTAAATTCTTCATATATAACGTTATATCATCTGATGTTAGTTCTGTAAGTGAACCTGTTACGAATGTTGAATCATCCCACTTAGCTTCTAATGTAGGAACGTATATAGTATGAGTATTATTTGAAAAGAATTTAGATGAACCATATTTTAAAGAATCAGCTTCTTCCGAACTACTTCTCTTAATTAAGAACCCATCATTAGGCCTAACAATCTCCAACATATCTGTTACATATTTTGTAACATCTAAGTTTAAGTTATTAGTATATTTTGAAAATGTTTGTGAATATTGTGTATTATCCACAGAAGCAGTGTACCAAGTAGCTCCGCCAGAGTTCTGTTTCCATCCCGCTTCAGATACAGCAGCTGTTGTTATGGAACCTGAATATGTTAATTTGAAATCATCTAATGAACCAGTCATCGATACGTTTGTTGAATTAAAATATGTGTATGCGAATATGTAATTTCCAGTCTTTGCTGGTGCAAATGATAGTGATTGTGTTTCAGCTGAAGTAAATTTACCTTTCAAACCATCTACACCCTTTCTCATATTCAACCCATCTGCATCATATATTGTAAAATCTATTTGACTAAAATCACCAGGCGTTATTGATGATGATAATTGATAGTTAACTCCTTTTTGAAGTTCTATTGAGTATTGTGCATCAGCACCACCTTCTTTTGCATATAAATTTAATTTAGATTCTGATGCGAACATTCTGATATTTGCATCTATAGAATGATTAACTCTGTTTCTTAATTTAAAATTACCTTCGTTTTGAGTAAACGTATCCCATACTACTAAGTTACCCTCTTTTTGATAAATGTAAACTTCATCAAATGAACCAGTGGTTGTTGTACCATCACCACTCCCATCAAAGAACGTAAATCTTAATTCATGCTCACCTGTTGCGGTTGCTGTTAAATCAAATGATTGAGTTGATGATGCGGTTATAGCACCTACCATACCAGCATAATCTCCTTCAGTTTTAAGTCTCCCATTAGGGTCTTTTATTCTAAACGATACATCATCGAATGATGCGGGGTCTATTTGAAATTGTACTCCATAATTAATACCAGTTTGTAGATACGCTGGAAATACTAATGTAGTTCCTGCAAAGTTAGATGCTGATATAATTAGTTTTTCGTTTTGTATTAATGCGCTTGGTGCATTTCCATTAAAATCATTTATAGATTCTGTTAGATGAGCTGAACCACTTCCGTTTGCAAATGATTCATATAATACAACTCCTGATTTTGGTGTTGTTTCTACGGCCACACCATTGAATATGGATGTTCCACCTACATTCCATAATAAAGTTCCTTCACGTCGCTCCCAACTACACCCATCACTACTGATTGGGGTATCATAAAATTGCCCCTTACCCTCAGACCAACTTTGTGATACTGGGTAAACTTCTAATTTGTATTCTGATAATACTTCTTCTTCACCTATAGATGTTAGGTTCAATTGAAAATTAGGACTTGAAGGGATATCACCATCTACTATAGATTTAGATATGGCAGTAATATCAAATTTAGTTAATACTCTACTATTACCTACAAATGTAGATTGAGTAGCCTCATCGTAAAGTTTACTAACCTCTAAGACTTCATCCAAACCTGTGTTTTGTGACTTGCGAGTGTTCAACTCATAAATCGTAGTGTCTTTTTGTCCGTATATTCTATAAATCATACTATATCCTCGTTTAGAACTGTTGTGTTATAACCTGTCCTCTAATATCTGTATTTGGAAACTTAACTTCAAATATGGATGGGTCTTTAGGTGGAAATATTACACCACCTTTGGTTGCGTTAATTATACTATACTTGTTTGATGAGTAGTTTCCATTAAATTTGTTAATAATTTGTAAACCACCCTTACCATCTTTGTCAGGCCTTACTACAGTTTGTACTCCATCTACCTTATCAATCTCCACATATAACTTAGATAGATTAATTGGTTCATTAATTCTCCAATTATCAATATCAAAGTAACTTTTTAATCTATCAATAGCTCTTAATAAAACTTCATTAGAGTTGAATTCAGGTAAAACTACAATTTCAAAGTTTACACCAATATTTACAATATGTGCATCTTTAATATTAACTGCATCTGTTAACAATCTATGATATGATATATAAGTTTTTAAATTATACTTTGTTGCTGGATTTAAAGCCGTTAGGTTTTTCTGATTATCATAACCACAAGTATATAAATTTAATGCTAATGGGTTTGGAATCTCAGTATTGATATACTGACCATCTACTTTTGAATTTTCCAATTGATAGTCTTGAACTAAATATGCTTTTGCTACTGAACCGAATTGTGGTGGAAGTGCGTAACATCTCATTACATAATCTTCTCTCGTTACAGTTCTATTTTGAGCGGCGAAGAATGCCATAGCATTCTGTCTAATTTCTTCTTGAGATTCTGTTGTTTTACCACCAACAGCTGCGTTTGGATTTGAACATGCTATTGATTGTTTACAAAATGAAACTAAGTTTTTGTTTAAATTTATTTCGTTTTTGAAAATAGTGTTACTTGATACAACACTAACTAAATCGCCAGCTGGAACATTATCTACAATACCATTACCTATTAAGTAAGTAACAGTAAGAGTTGTATTTTGTGGCGCAACACCATAGGTTTTTGTATATAAGAAGTTAGATGGGTCTAATGTTGTATCTAAATTCTGATTTTCTGCATAAAGTGCTGAACCTACGTTATCGGGATTAGGAATTATCTCCTCATCTGCATTAGATGATATACCCGCTCCAAACCCAATAACCATTATACCATCATCTTCAAAGTTTGTTATATATCTTTTAGGAACTCTGTTAAGTTCTAAGAGGTATGGTGTATCACCACTGTATTGATGTAGGTATGTTGAGTTATCTTCGTTGTTATCTATTTGTTCAAATACAGTATCTTGTGCTAAGTAAGGAACTCTAGTCCAAGTATCCCCATCTGAATCTGTAATGTTTTTTATTCTAACTAAGTTTTCTTCTTCTATCTTAATCTTATCGTATATCTTAGGTGCTGTAAAATTAAAGGTTTTTACCTTCTCTTTACCACTAGTAGCTTTAATTTGTTTCTTTAACAAATAGTAAACTGGTTGGTTTGTATTTTCATCTATTTGATATACTGATATTTCTGTTGGGTTAAATGATGATGAGAACGCAAAATCAATAGAAGCTATAGTTGTAAACTCTACATCTGAATAATCCGTAGAACCAACAATCATACCCCCACCAACTGTCATAGCGTAATCAAAATCAGGTTTTACATTATCACCAACCCCAGTTGCTGGTACTAATTGGAATACATCCATTGTTACTGATGCTGGAATAATATTCTTAGGTTTATATCCTAAAGAGTTTACTATATTAAATAAGTTTACATTCTCTTCGGCTGTACTTAGTAACGATTCTCTTAATTGTGTATCTGTATAGAATGATAGCACATCACCTACATACGATGCCATTTCCATAAACATCATACCAGGAGATGATTCGTTAAAATCATTGTAAGTATTTGGGAAGTAGTTTTTAGAAAACTCAATTAGGTTTTTTCTAAACTCTCCAAAATCTCTACCGACTAACGATACATCCTTTTGTACTAAATCTGATTTCTTTTTATTTGCCATATCTTTAACCTATTCTATTACGCTTCCAGCTGAATCAACAAATATTATTATTTGTCTATTTGCACCTTGCTCCGTTACCCTAAATCTTAATTTGATTCTTACAAAATTTCTGTCGGGTTCTGTTTCAATATCTATATTGTCAATAACTATATAAGGTAACCAAAATTTTATATCTTTCGAGAGAGTTTCTGAAATCCTATCACTAAGGTTCAAATCTATATTTTCAAATAGTTGAGCGTACACATCTGAACCAAACAATGGTTGAAATGGTCTTTCACCTTTTCTAGTCAATAATAGATTCTTTAAATTAGATACTGCTTGCTCTTCAGTTGTATAACTTAGTGTAAACAATCCGTTTGGTTTCCCAAATGGTAGTTTAACACCAACAGCAACATCCTTTTTAAAATCTATAGGATTGTAGAAATATTCTTTTCTCTCCTTAGCCATTTGTTATTTTCCTTTTCTCTTATCCATCGCTTTCATCAATTGAGAATAATCTTTAGTTATAGCTCCCATTACATTTGCTACTTCTGGATTACTCGTATCAATTGGTCTACCATCTATATCAGTAGTCGGTACTGCTGAGTTTCCTTGTATAAACCCTTGTGCTTGATTAGATGTGAATGAATTAGAATCATTAAGATTTCTCCACTCACCACTATCTGCTACCTCATTTAACATCTCATTTAACATTGGATTCTTAATAAATGTTTTTTGTTCTGTTTTAGGTGTTCCACTATCTTCAGAAAGAAGTTCTGATAAATTAATATCTAGTGGGTCTTTTTCAACTATTCTTTTTTTAACTTTTACTTCTTTGATAATTGGCTTAGAAGCATTTCTAACTTCCGTAATGATAGGTTTCAGTTCTTCACGAACAACCTTTCTTACTATCAATTCTAATAATTGTGCTAATTCTTTTGCCTTCATAATTTTCTACTTTATATATAAATATTAAAAACTTTCGTTTTACACCAATTTAAACCAAACCAACCCAAGGTTGTGGTATAGGTCCGATAGGTACTGGTGTTATTGGTGAACCTGCGGTTACAAATTCTGTTTGTAATCCACCTACTGTCATTAAATGTTTAGTAAACGCAGCTACTAATTTTGTTGCTAATGGAATTCCAAATGGAATTGCCATAGCTTCATGTGTAAATGCCGCACATAAATCGGCTTTTAATCCGGGAACTACCCCACCATTATTTATAATATGTGTTATTGGGACGGGTATCCCAACCGTTCCAGTTGATGCCGCCATATTCAATGGGTGAAATGGTGTTGGGGACATTGTAGTTGTTAACCAATAGTTTGATGTTGCGCTTGCCCAATCTGCAAAGTGTGATGGTTTTGGTTTACCCTCAGATTTTTTAATATCATCCAACGATTTCATTATAGCTATTTTGATTGGGGAGTATGATGATTGAACTAATACTAAATTTGCATGAAGTACTGTCATAGAAGTTTTAACGGCTTTATGATACTCTGATGCTATCTTCTCAGCGGTTTCGTCGTGAGTTTTTCCTTCTGTAGCTGAGTTAAGGTAACTACCTACTGCTGGTATGAATGTGGGCCAAAGTGCGGGCATATTATTGTTTCATTGCTTTTATATCACTATGAATAGCGGCAACCTTACTAGCGTTAGTAGCGGGTCCAGTTGGTCCAACTCCCGTTGCATATGTAGCGGCTGCTGATGTTAAATCTTTTAGTTCACTAGCTAACTTCTCAATTGCTGTGAATAACTTATCCATTTCCATTTGCCAACCCGGTGTTGCATTTATAATATCTTTTTTAGCAGCTATTATAACACTTTCGTTTTTAGCGTTTAGAAATATTCTATCGGAATTCATTACTATTGATGGTTTGGAATAACTACCAGGGGCAGGAAGTCCACCTAATCCAGTTTGTGCTGGGGTTAGTTTTATTTTCTGAGATGAACCTAACCATATAGATGAAAGGTCTTTGTTTACATCTTCTATAATAAATTTGTTATATGAACCACCACTCTTTCTACCATTAGAGATGATAGTGATAGGGTCATTATCAGTTGAAGAACTCCAAGTTGGGGTTTTAGTTGTATCTGAACCTTTGGGTGTATATCCAAATCTCATTGAGTGTCCGAATCTACCTTCTAATAATACATCACCTATAAATGGTTGAACCGAACCTACATCACTTCTTTCAGAAAATCCTTTACCTAATTTAGATGCAGAACCACCACCACTAATACCTGGAACACCTGCAGCTGCTGCTGCGTATCCTGCTGCTCCTGCGGCTGCTGAAAGTAATGTTTTGGATGTTGGTAATGCGTTGTTGTGGGGATTCTTTTGTACTGATATCGGATTTAGATAATAGAATGTTGTATTAGAATTTCTTTTTTCGGGTTTTGCTTCACCAGAAGTACCTTGAATTAATATAACAGATTCACCGATTAATGGAATCCTTCTAATAGACATATCAAATGGATATGCTTTAATTTGTTGATTTACTGTAGTTTGATTGAAGCATTGGATTGCATGTACTTCATTTACATCAGAATCTTTTAAGGTTATTTTTTGTACAGTACCTACTGTTATCGTTCCTTTAGCTGGCATTAGATATCCTCTTCTACATTCTGTAATGCTTCGATAGTTTTATCTATCTCTTTAGCGTTTGACATTAATTGTTTTTTCTCATCATCACTTAATCCAAACCCACCTTCATCACCTGAGTTAGCATCTTTCATCATTCTCTGAACTATAGCTGCTAATTTTACAATCTGGTCATCGTTCTTTATGGAAACTTCCATATACTCTTTTATCAAAGGAACAATAACAGTTGCATCACTTAGATTTTTAACCAATGGTTCTAATTGAGCAATAAGAAGTTTAAGTTGCCTATCCTTCTTTTTTGAATTGTTGTAAACATCAGACATTATATCTGAGAATGTTTTTCCTTTAAATAATTCCGTATCCTTATCCATTATTATCCTTTAATTTGTAAGTCACTGCTAAGTGACCTTTTGCATTATACTCTCTGTATAATTCTACATACATAACTTTCAGCTTCCCAACCACTTTGGTTATGTATTGAGTGTGTACTCCAGTTCTCTCTCTAATAAGTATGTAGAGTGCCTTCTTATTGTACGAATATAAATCATATCTGTTTTTAAATAATTCATTTATTGAATCAGCAATTGCCCTATCTCTATCTTTTAAGAATAATGTATATAAATGATAATCTATATATTTTGTAAAATGGTCTATAAAATCAGATTTAGCTTCTTTGTTATTTTGGTCTACAATCTCATTTGTAATATTACGAGAACTATCAATATACTTAACTTCAGTTTTTGATTTCATTCTGGCATAGTTAGCATTATTCTCATTGAATAAATAGTTTCTAGCTACAACTGTAAAGTAAGAAAAAGCTCTACCATTTTCTCCATTAAACTTATGAATCTTTTCGTTTAAGAAAGCAACTACACTTGCTTTAACATCCACATAAGGTACATCGAAGTAATATGTCTTATAGGTATGGATTACATTTTCTGATAACTTATCAAATGGATAGTGAATAAATCTATTATATATTTTATTCTTTAGGTGTTGGTCATCAGAGTTATTATATGCATTGATTGCCATCTCTGTAATTTTAGTAAAATATCTTTTACTTCTTTTTCTTCTTTTTTTAGCCATTATGGTCTATTTGTATATTCGTTTTTTAATTCTTCTATTACTTCTTTTATCTTTTCAAAGATGTATCCACTTTCATCATCAGCTTCGAATGAACCCACTCTATCAATTTCTTGCATTCGTTTGAGTGCATCATTGAATTTAGTATCTATACCACCTAAAAATTCATCTTGTGTATCTAACTCATCTTCTAGCTTTTCTACTTTTCTAATTAGATTCCAAACTACATAGATTAATATTAGTATTATAGATGTAGGTAATATTATTTGTATTAGTTCCATCATTAGGCCTCTGTTTGTTCTCCAAAGATAGATTTGAAATCAATCTTCTTTGGCATTACTACATTTTCTAATTTCTTTTTAGTTGCCGGTCTACCACCAACATTCTTAGTTGTAATATTTCCCTGCTTTAATTTTAGAAATCTTTCATTCTCAAATCTAGCTGCCATAATATCAGCTTGATGCATTACATATGGTAATCCAGTCTTTAGTGCATTATCTTTATTGTATTGAATATAGTATTCTTTATTACCCTCATCATACAATCCATCTGTAAGTTTAATACCTAAGTATTCTACTTCTGAAATCTTAACACCAAAGTGGTTTAACATCCAAAACGTTCTATCGTTTAGATTCATCCAATGCATTGATGAGTTTGTTTTGTAAATCTTACCCTGATTTTCAATGTGCCATTGGGAATCGTTTGGAATATACCAACTATCGGTATCATTACCAACCTTACCTAAATCGTGATGTAGTGCTGTAAAGATTACTGTTTCTTTATCATACCCACCATCTCCCATTCCTAACTCAGTATGTAAGTCAAATACTTTAACTGCGTTTCTAGTAACTCTAAGAACGTGGTCTAAGTATCCACCAGCAAATGCGTTGTGGAAATGTTCGGTTGATGAGGCTGGGGTTAGAATGATTCTATCTTCAAGATGGTCATACATCTTATTAAGGGATTCTAATCTTTCACCTGTAAAGGTTTGGTTTATTAACTTTCGGAACTTCTCATAGTTCTCAGTTATTTTTGTTTCATCTAAAATGTGTATCATATTTTTTATTTTTTATTGTAAGTGTTTGATTATCAATGAGTTGGGTGATAGTG
>TARA_B110000259_G_scaffold188491_2_pt1 | contig 20116 bp, 9 predicted proteins | sample TARA_B110000259 | Tara Oceans TARA_B110000259 (sample SAMEA4397649) | marine metagenome | biome: Polar Biome; feature: [SRF] surface water layer (ENVO:00010504); material: water (ENVO:00002006), including particulate matter (ENVO:01000060) such as... | depth 5 m | reverse complement strand
GCTCGTGTCGTGAGATGTTAGGTTAAGTCCTTTAACGAGCGCAACCCCTATCCTTATTTGCCATCAGGTTATGCTGGGAACTATAAGGAAACTGCCAACGACAAGTTGGAGGAAGGTGGGGACGATGTCAAGTCATCATGGCCCTTATGGGCTGGGCTACACACATGCTACAATGGTGGTTACAGCAGGACGCAATGGAGCAATCCGGAGCCAATCCTTAAAGACCATCTCAGTTCGGATTGGGGGCTGCAACTCGCCCCCATGAAGTTGGAATTGCTAGTAATCGCAAATCAGAACGTTGCGGTGAATACGTTCTCGGGTCTTGTACACACTGCCCGTCAAGCCATGGAAGTCGTTTTTACCTGAATATGGTGGATTAACCTTCGGGAGATAGCTATACACGGTAGAAATGGTAACTAGGGTTAAGTCGTAACAAGGTAGCTGTAGGGGAACCTGCGGCTGGATTACCTATTTAAATAAAGATTTTACTTTGTGTAAAATCATATATACGTTAGGTACTATCGTCTTTGTTATATATTTTAAATTAAAGATTAATTAACTAAATTTATGTTTCTCTATTACCTATTTCTAGGTTATTTTTCAAATTTTTCATAATTAAAAGGGCATAAAAAAATCTTACGGTTGAAAATGTTGCGTTTACCACGTCATTTTAATAATACCAATTTTTACAGGAACGCTAATTATAATTCCAATATTTATAGAATTTCTTTATAAAAATCTAAAAGAAAAATCTTTTGCTAAATATGTAGTTAAATTTGATAATTTACTCTATTATACCTTCTTTTATTATAATTGATGGGATTAGTAAAAATTAAAAATGTATCTTAATATGACTCAAAAAATTTCTATTATAATTCTTGGCGCTGGTAAGGGTACTAGAATGAAGTCTAATAAATCAAAGGTTTTGCACAAAATAGCTGGTCTATCAATGATTGAGCATGTCATTTCTGGAGCTTTAAATTTAAACCCTAATGAGTTAAATATTGTTATTTCTGACGAGATGGGAGTTGATGTACAAAGAGATCTTAAAAAAAAATACAATAATTTATATTTTACAATTCAAAAAGACAGACTTGGAACTGGTCATGCAGTAAGGGTTGCTATAGAAAATTCTAAGGTTAATAGTGATACTTGCCTTATCCTCTATGGAGACACGCCGTTTATTGAAAAAGAGACCTTAAGAAATATTATTGACGATTCTAGGGAAAGTGATGTTTCGGTTTTAGCCTTCGAATCTGAAGATCCAGCTTCTTATGGTAGGCTAATTGTAGATGGTCAAAAGTTAGAAAAAATTGTAGAATTTAAGGATGCTAATAAAAAACAAAGGGAGGTCAAGCTTTGTAATTCAGGCGTGATGGCAATCAATGGTTCAAAAATTAATAATTTATTGGCTCGCATTAATAATAATAACGCTTCAAAAGAGTTCTATTTAACTGATATTGTGGCAATTGCCAAAATGGAGGGTTTAAAATGCTCTTTTATTAAATGTAATGAGGATGAGGTTTTGGGTATAAACTCAAGACTTCAATTAGCAGAGGCCGAGAAAATTTTTCAAGATAAAAAGCGTCAAGAAATGATGAACAATGGTGTTACCTTGGTTGATCCCAATTCTGTACATTTTTCTTTTGATACTAAGATTGAGAATGATGTTGTAATCCATCCAAATGTGGTATTTGGGGCTGGAGTTGAGATTGATTCTGGTACTGAGGTCAAGTCATTTTCTCATATTGAAGGAGCAAAAATTGCTAAAAATACAATTATTGGACCATTTGCCAGAATTCGACCCGGTGTTGAGCTTGGTGAGAATGTTAAAATTGGTAATTTCGTTGAAATTAAGAAGAGTAAAATTGCGAATGGTGCAAAAATCAATCATCTTTCCTATATAGGAGATACAAATATTGGGTCAGAGTCTAATATTGGGGCTGGAACTATTACTTGCAATTATAATGGCTACAATAAGTTTCAGACTAATATTGGTTCGAATGTATTTATTGGATCGAATTCAGCCTTAGTTGCGCCAGTTAATATTTCCGATAATGCCATGATTGCTGCTGGGAGCGTGATTACTAAAGATGTTCCTGAAGGAAGTCTTGCAATTTCTAGATCTAAACAAACCTTAATAAAGGGCGGCAGCTTAACATTTAAGAATAAAGCTAAAAATACTTGATGTACACATATAGTAATTTTCTGATTTAATAACTCTTTGTAAGAAGGAAGATCATAGCAGTTTTTTGCTTGGAATTTTGGCACATTACTAGGTTAAATTCAGCCACTTAATCTTTAAACCATGAAATTCAAATATACTGCAATTATTTTTTTACATCTCACAATGTGAAGGTAATATGGTTAGTTAGTTGTCTTTTTGGCTCTGGTGATTTTATTAAAATAACTGCTTTGTTCTATTATTGGTAGTGGTATTTTACTTATGTTTCCCGTTCTAGAAATATAAATTTTAACATAGCGGTTATTTTCAGTCTGAGCTTTATTATCTGTAATCATATTTGGCTTATTTTCTCCAAATGACTTGATGTAAATAACATTTTTTGGCACACCATTTTGAAAGAGTCGATTTTTGACCATCTTAACCCTCTGTGTTGATAAATATTTATTATATAATTTTTTACCGGATGAGTCAGTAGATCCTACTAACAGAATTGAATAGGTGTCATCATAATTATTAAGAAATTCTAATGTATTTTTTAACTCTTTTGTTGCGCCACTATTTAATTTATAACTATTAATGTCAAAATATAACGTAAATTCTGTCAGATCTAATTCTACCTCTTTTTCTTTTTTGGTTTTAGTGATAGTCTCATATTCCTCAATTTCATCTAATAATAAATAGAATCTATTTTTACAGCTAGAATTTGGTATGAATTGACCTATTTTGTGACCTTTACCACTAATCCAACAATCATATAGTAAAATCAAGTGAGATAATTGTACTGGTAAATTTATTTTGGTATTAAAATTATTTACTGCCATCAATCTTTTTCCGGCAAATATTGCTTCGTCCATTTTGTTTGGTGGGAAGGACCAATTTTGTGGTATTTCTGGACTGAGATAGGAACCCCTAAATGCGTCCAACGCTTTTTGTGAGAAGTGATTTGTAGATTCTGTTTCTTTTATTTGGTGTAGATATTTTGCGTAATCTATATATTCAGATGCTAAAAAAGAGTTGTATTTCTTAATTGATTTAATTCGAGGTTCTTGCTCTAAAAGCTTTTCAAAGGGCTCTTTATAGCAGGATGCCAGTATTAATATTAAAAATATAGTTAGTAATTTATTTTTTATACTCAATTTTATATTTATTGAATTTTTTTTGTTGCCAACGCAATGTTTATCTTTAGAACCTGTCGAGACGCTTAACAGGTTTACTTAAGTTAGAAAGTTATTTAATTTGTTTATTAGTTCGTTTTTTATTTTTTATTTTTATATTCAATACCATACTTATTAAAATCTTTCATAGCCACTTCGTCTTTACGGTCACCAAAAATTAAAATATTATAAGTTCCTTTTTTATCAACTACTATCCTCACTTTTTTATTATCTTCTACCTCTCCCCATGCTCTTCCAAAATGATTAACAGGATTTACCCATACTAAACTATCTTTATTTAAGTATTGGTAATAATCCGGTAAATCAATATAATTATCACCCTTTTCGCATTCTATTTGATATTTATATATATTTCCTCCTGCACTTGGAGTTTCTACAAAGTAATGTCTTAATCTGTGAGTTTCTGTTTTTTTAGGGTCTGGGTGAGGGATATCAAAAGATCCCGAACCTTTGGATAATGAGTCACTAAAAACAACATTCCCCCCGCTTGTGATTGTCATGCGTGTAGTGTTATTTGTTCCGAATATTAATGCGTGATTTGTAGATGTTCGCAAAACTGCCGACTCACCCCCAGCAAAATATTGAGCGTGAACACCGCCGTTATTTCCAAGCAAATTTATAACAGCATAACTAGTTCCACTCGCCGTGTTTTTTAAATTAATCCCTGCTCCTGACCCTGAAGGAACTGACTTTTCCATATCCAATACAGCATATTGACTTGGATTCTTTCCTAGCCCTAAACTACCGTTAATTATAGCGCTGCCGTTAACATGTAATCGTTCAGATGGGGTGGCTGTACCAATTCCAAGACCAGTTGAATTTAATGACATTCTTAATGAGGCATCAGTAAAAAATTGAAATTGATTTGATAAATTTACATATCTTAAACGCCCTTTTAAATCCGCTCCGCTAGCATCTGTAAAATCAATCCAGCCACCAGAATTATCACTACTATTTAATTCCATGAATGCGTACAAATTATTAAGAGTACCTATATTGACGGAAGTTTCTGTGTCTGCGTAAAATGAGGAATTAGGAATACCTTTTGCTTTAATCCCCCCTAACCCTGTAATTAAATGCGTCGCATCTATTGCTCCACCATCTTTGATAAAAATACCATTACCCCCATCATCAAGTAAATTCAATCCAGACGAGTTTCGCGCTCTTACCTCATCAATTTGATGTATGACATGATTTTCATTACATGAGATATCTGACCATTTCCCGTACTTACCGCACACCCTTTGTAAGGATGCTTCTGATGACACGCAACCACAATTTGTACTTTCTGGTGAGATTACGTCAATGGTTATAGTCTCTCCATATGAGGCGTGTCTAGCAGGTGTAAAGTCCGAATTTAAGCATGTGGTATTGTAATTTTGGTTAATAAATCCCTGCTGTATACCACATTTAATAAACTCCATTTCAGCATCTCTTAACAATTGATCCTTATTCTTGAAAATAACGTAATCATCGAAGAAAAGCGTTTCATTATTAGCGGTTTTTGATTCATCCGAGTCCGCAAAGAATATTCGGTTATAGTTGGTTTTGTACATATTGCTATCTTCGTCATTAACCACTCCAACTGTTGGTTTTTGTATACCGCTATCTGGTATGTACGCGCCAAGACCATTCTCTCCATGACTAATGATGAGCATAATAGACTTGTTTGACAATGTTGCTGCTCTGCTTTTGACATTAATATAGTCAATTGTTACCGGATCTCCTAACCTACTGGATCCTGCAAGATATTCAAAGCCAATTTCTGCAGTATTGTCGGGAGTTTTTGTGCCAAATTCTTTTACCATGATGTAAGAAAATTTGTTACCATAGCCATCTTCAGCATCTTTCTTATCTAGATCTAATACATTTATCGGTATCATGCCATATAAAATCTTCATATTCCCTGTTGCGCCAAGATTATTGGCGTCAGTATTGGTAGTAAGTTGTTCCGTAGCACCGTTGCAACCTTCTCCTACTACTCTAGATTCATTGCCATAATCAGCGTCATTATAGCTTGAATTTAATTTTGCCGGACAGGGTAATCTATGATTTTCTGATAAATAGTTTAAAATAGCCTTATATATTTTATCAGTCCTTTCTAATGTAACTAATTGCGCTTGTTTAATATTTTGATTTTGGGATAGCTTGCTAAATAATACACTACCACTAGTTAATAAAATACCAATGATGAGCATTGCTATTGAGACTTCTAGTAAGCTATAACCTGTTTTTTTATTATGTTTTTTTGTCATTATTGGTTACATTGATCTTGTGTCATAGATTCTATATTTTGCCAAATTCCATATTCTTCACACCTTCTTACTATGCTTAATCCTAGAGCGCAAGGACAATTGGCTTTGCTATAGTTATTTTTTTTGTAAACAATATTATCAAATGATATGGTTGCTCCAGAGGCGCAAGATCCTAAATTACCATGCTCATCTTCAGTATTAGCATTAAATATAATATAACCATCGTTTTGTGAGCATAAAAAATGAGATAATTTGGCATCTTTTAATATTTCCTGCTTATTTTTAAATAATAATATGTCTTCATTATCATTTTCATCTATTGTTTTGAAAATATTATCGTTATTATCACGATTTTCATAGTTAAACGCTGTCGGGAGAGTCGCGCCATTTAAGTCAACATTTTTTCCACCACTTACTATGACAAAGATATAGCTGGCACTTGGTCTTATATTGTTATTTAATCCATCACTTGGCTCTATCGGGTTTGAATTTTTACTAACATTTATAATCTCAAAGTTAGGGTCTCCTATTCTTGGGTCACTATTTGCGTCATTATTAGTTTGATGCATTGTCTTTGTTGCTGCGAAGCCAGTTATTGCATCTGGTGTGTTTGTTTTTTTAGTAAACCTCTTATCAACATAATATACAAAATTATTGTTCCATTCATCTCTAGAGAATTCTTCTAATAATTCTAACGTTCCGTAGGGTAAGTTATTATATATGATATTTTCATTTAAGTTGTTTTCATCATCAATCTGGTTTGTATCATCGCAAGATCCTGGATTACTAGCTTCTATACCATCACTATCATTATCTGGGCAAGGCAGTCGATGATTTAAAATAACAAAATTTTTAATGGCCTCATATATTTTATTGAGCCTTGAATTTGTGTCTAATTGTTCGATTTTAGATATTATATATTTTTCTTTTAATTTTTTTATTTCTAATGATTTATTTTTTGAATTCATGCTATAAAGTGACAGGGCTGATATTGACATAAAAGCTACTATTACTAATAAAATAGACGTTTCTATAAGGCCAAATCCAGTTTTTTTCATTATATAATTATATCAATAATTATTATTGATATTACGGAGGCAAATATTGCCGCCACAAAATCGTCAAACATTACTCCAAACCCACTTTTTATCTTCTGATCTATTAAATTTATTGGGAATATTTTGGTGATATCAAATATTCTAAATGTAACAAAGCATAAAAATATTATCGACATATTATTATAATTTAATAAATTTCTATCAAGATTAAAATATAAAAATATTATTTCTAATGTTAATATTTGACCCAACACCTCATCTAAAACAATTGATTTGTCATCAATATTATGTTTTCCTGTAGAATAATTTTTAATAAATAATGATCCATAGGCGAGGATAATGATTAAGAAGGCGGTCCACATTAAGGTGTTAGGAGATGTTAGGTGGTTACAAATAATCCAAAAAAATATTGCAAATATGGATCCAAAGGTTCCTGGTGCTTTTTGGATTAATCCTATGTAAAAAAATGTAAGAATAACTTTATTCATCTGCGTTTTGCGGTAGAGTTGGTTGAACATTGTTTGATTTATTTGAGTCGCCTGAGTCGCTTGATCTTTGACTTGCTTTTATTGCTGCTCGACCTGCTTGACCTGCCTTTTTATTGATACCTCTGGATCCAATTGTTTGCATTTTTGACGCAAATTTTGATCCTTGTGCTAATTTTGCTAAACCATCGAGCTTCGTAAGATTTTCTGGCAAACCTTTTGTACTCCATAAAAGTGATGATAAGGTGGCAATTCTTCCTGTCATAAGATATATTATGTAGGTCACTAAAACAATTTTTAGTAATGTTAGTATTAGGGTTTTAGCTCTCTCTGGTGCTAGTAAAATATTTACAGCCGGAGTCACTAATCCAAATATCGCCAGATTTCCTGATTGTGAGACCTTACCAGATTGCATTATGCACAACAGGCTATCTGCTTTTGGATCTTTAATTTCAAACCCTTCATCATAATTACACAAACCATCTCTATAAATATTTTCACAATTTATCTGTACCCTGTTATCTACACTGCCATCTTTAACTATTGGTTTCATACCCTTTTCTTTACAACTAATGTTTGTGACTGCTTCAGTTATAGCTCCGCCCACTAATCCTGTGGCAGCTCCGGCAGCGCCACCTCCGGCAGCTCCAGCAGCAGCACATGCTGGGCCGCAGGTCACTGCTCCGGCAATACCACCTCCAACCCCACCAGATATGGCTCCAGCTAGGACTGCGTCATCAATCATAGTTTCAGATATGATACCACATTTTTTTTTATTATCTTCTATAAAATGCTCTTCAGTGTTAGGATCGGATTTGTAGGAAGTGACTTTGCAGTAACAGTCACAATTTGGTTCGTCGCTATTTGTAGAAAAAGTTGCCGACCCAACAAAGAAGCTATCAAATAAAAATATAATTGTTGAGATGAATGCAAATATTATAATAATTTGAGTTGCAGATTCTAATAACTGTCTTAACCATTGATCAAAAACCGCCTTTGTCGCCTCAAACAATAATGATACCATTATTATAGGGGATATAAGTATTAATATTATTGTCAGCAACGAAGATAATATAAAAAGATATAACACTAAGTATATGATACTAAAAAACATTACCGCAAATGCTAATAGCAAGGCAGCGAACTTAACTCCAAGAGGTCCGGTAAAAAATCCTGAAAATATTAATATGGCAAGATTGCTTGCTGTTAGTCCCGGTCCAAGACCAAGATATTGAGATAATTTGCAATCAAAAGTATCCCATATTGCAACATATTGCATTCCTTTGACATAAGTACTGGGATTAAAGTAACATCTTTTATGTTGATTTGCCAATTGAGGGTCGGTTTCAATAATTTTATTGCCTTCCATCACTAAGTCAGACAATTCTAGGTTTATTATCATATTGCCGAAAGTTGTTGAGATATAATATAGCCCATCAAAGAAGAAGTTTTGCCACGCCGTTCCGGTGGCAAAAAACATAACTACACCTATCTTCAGGCATGTCATGATTATTTCGCCTCTTGGTATTATCTTTTCGGACATAATGACTTTTAAGCCAAATATCATAACATAAAGAATTAGGAATGATTGAATGATGCTATGTAGTGATTTTTGTAAAAATTCGAAGAATGAAAAATATACGGCCTGACCATCATCATTTTTCATACCGCCTAATGCATCACCTTTTCTCCACCTATATTCATTGTCAGGACATAAGCCGCCAGTTTCATTGCGATAGCCAGCGATACATTTAGTATGACCCGCTTGATTTAAGAATATATTTTTAAAGGTTTCTCGAAAACATTGTGCAATCGGAGATGTTAATCTAGTTATTTCTGCAGGTTTAAAATCTATATCCCACCGAGAAGATAGTCCATTAAATTGAGATACTCCCTTAAAATCAAAACATGAATTATCAAGATATGGTGAATTAATTAATAATTGGCTGTAATCTGCTCTCTTATCTACAGTCACGCAATGCTTAAGCATTTGGCAGTAATTTTTACATTTACCGGCAAATTCATTCTTTGTACAGACTCCACTAGCTGCATCTATAAATCCGCTCTCACCTGCGCTGGTTGTGCATCCGGTTTGATCTGGATTTTTTAAATTTTCTGGAGTATGTTCTGCATAATCACACATTATTGTTCCTCCACCTATATTCTGATTAAATGGGCATAGGCTTGTTGTATAGGCGCATAATAATGTATTTCCGCCTCCATCTATATTTTTATCGCTAGTTGTAACATATTCGCTATCAAATTCTAATGGTAAAAGTAGGTTTGCTTGATCTACTGCGCCGAATGAGCAAGTATCTTCGGCGTCGCAGACTCGATAATTTGAGTCTGTTAGCTTTCCATCTCCCATATTGTAATAATAATCTCCTCCTTCATAGCCTTCAAACTCTTCTGTATCTAATTTAAACCCTCCTGCATAATTGTTAGATGAGGCGTGCGTGTATTCCACACAAATTGACCCTGATCTGCGCCTAGTGCAGCAATTGTAAGCATCTTTATATATTTTGCTTGCCTCGCTTTTGTGACCATCTCCCAAAGTAGCCCAACTTTCCCATTTATCATTAATGACCGCTCCTTTTGGTTGTAGATATTTTTTACAATTAAATTTAGGAGAGGCTGTTCCTCTATAGTAATATTTTTGTACAGCGTATGGCCCTAATACATCTGCACCAGTCACTTCGCCATCTAAATCGTAAAATCTATAATTACCGCCTACATAATATGCCTTTTTTATATCACCATCTTTATTAATATAGAGCTTTGTAGGGTCTATACAATGCTTCATGTCTGTAGTCACTCTCGACATTGATTCCACAATAATATCTGCCGATGGAATAATAGATTCTCCTATATCATTATGATCCTCTCTTTCAACTCCACCATTAATATATTCTCTATATTTTCTAAATTTTATAAGCTCCCCTGGTGATTTATTTTTCCACCCACCATATGTTGCATCGTTTTTGTCATTGCAAATTTTTTTATAATCGTCTGTTGGGCAATCTGTTGGGTTGTTAATTGCTAATCGACATCTAACACATTTACTTAATTTTCTTTGATATATTCCTATCTGATCCTTATCTTGCGTCTCTGGGTTCCAAGATTTCCAATTATGTCCGCATAATCTTGCTCTTTTCATTACCGATTTAGCGATTTGTGACATCGCCACTTCTATTGAAAAAAATGCTACTAATTGAACTATTCCAGCACCTAGTGCGACTTTACATTGCCTAGTATTTGAATTAATAATACCTTTAGCTATAATCGTAACATCTGTAACTGGTGAAGGATATTTTGTCATGGCTGGGGAAGTAACCCCGCAGAACCTTTTAATTGCTAATATATTTAGTTTTAAGGCTGCATATGACGTTCCCAACTTAGTTAAACACCTTTGGTCATTTAGTTGAAAATTATAATCTACTCGACTAGCTTTCCAAACTGCATCAAATAAGGGTTTTGCAACAAGATTGCTGCTAAAATATGCAGATGCTACGAAGGGTGGTCCACCTGCAGAGGCAATTGCTAGAGCAAGTATGGCCGCTTTTTCTTCGTCTGGGACGAACAATGATTCAATTGCGTTCGTTAAAGATTCAGTAAACTCATCACTCGCAAAGAAGCTAAATTTTATTAAATCATTTCGATCAATTATTGCCATTTTCGAATCCTTATCTTTATCTGTTTTAAGTTTATATGGATCAGGAATGGGTACTGGTTCACAACTTCTTATTCTATCGATGCTACTGACATCATCCCTATTTTTCATGATATAGGAATGTGAGCTGCTAATAATAATGAGCGTCAGAAGGGTAGAAGTGATTATCCTGAAAATGATCTTATGCATCTCTTGACAATTTACAAAAATCTTCTATCCAATTTTTAGGATCACTGCCATTTTTTTCTATTAAATTATTAAATATTGACAATGTTTCCGTTCTACCAGATAGAATATTAATGAAATCACCCATTCCTGCTAGGTTAATTCGTGCTATAACTCCATTATTATCTTGCTTTAAAAGAAAGAATCTACTAGATGGGTCTGTACTTTTGACTAAATTAAACTCTCTTGAGCTAAGCATAAAAACGTCCTTATAGACATCTGTGGCTTTTAAATTTGGTAAAAATATTTGTGAAGATGTCTGTTGTATTAATGTGTCTGATATTGCGCTTTTTGCCGCATCTTCTACGGATTGAGTTGCAAAAATTACAAAAGCATTAAATTTTCTAAGTACCTTAAGCCAGTTTTTAATCTTTGGTGCAAATATTGGATTATCAATTAGTGCCCAAGCCTCATCGAGAACTATCATGGTTGGCGAACCATCTAAAGAATTATTAATTAGGTGAAATAAGTATAATAATGTTGGCGCAAGACTTTTACTATCATTTAATATATGACTCATTTCTATGCCAAATATTTTTCCGTTTTGAAAATTGGTTAAATCTTCGGGATTGTCAAATAATTTTGCATGTGATCCAGCTCCATACCAAATTGACATTTTTCCAACTAGTGAGTCTGGCCCTCCAATTCCAAGAAATGGTATGACGTTACGTAGTCTTCTATCTTTGAAATCTAAATTATAGTTACCATTTACAGACTGATTTATTTTATCTAAATCATCTGGTGACAATCTATCTTGATAAGATGTTGCCAATACTGTTAAAAATTCTACCAAAAATGCCCGATTACCACTTGTATCTGGTAACTGAAATGGATTAAAGCCTGAATTTTTTGCAATTGTAGGTTCTAAGTTTTTACCATTGATGGCATTTATAAATATTTTTGCACCGTAATCCTTGTCAAAAAAGAATAGGTTGCAGTTAAATTTTCTTGCTTGCGCACATAAGAATGTTAGTAATAATGTTTTACCAGATCCTGTCGGTCCAATAATCATTGTATGACCAACATCTCTGATGTGGAAATTAAAGAAATATGGCGTACCTGACGATGTGTCAAATACGGTAACGGCATCTCCCCAGTGGTTGCCACTTCTTTTGCCTGATGGGTAATTATGAAAGGAGGCAAAAGATGCTAAATTTAACGTATTAACTTTAGATCTTCTGACTGCATAATCGAAATTACACGGAAGTTGTGCCCAATAGGCTGGTTCTAAATTTATCTTTTCTCTAACCGCATTAATACCGACATTAGATAGTTCTACAGATGCTAATGATAAATAATTTTCAAGTATTTTTAATGAATCTGCTATACACAGGACTGTAAAATGATGCTCTCCAAACGCAAAATCTCCGCTCATGGCAGAATCTAGGGCTTGATCAATCTCTCCAATTTGAGATGTTGCCACATCCTCCGCTTGTATTAGTCGTCTTTGCTGTAATTGCATGGAGCTGATTGCCTGCCCTCGATCTACAAATTCAAAAGATTGACTTATTATTAGTTCAAATGGTAGTTGCATAAAGCCATCGAACATTCCTGGGTATGTGCTATTTCGATATTCTTTGATGGATATAATTCCGGCATATTTAATTTCATTTTGATGCCTAATTTCAATTGATTTTTTACCAAAATATAAGCGACTCATAGGCAGGTAATGATCTATTCCAACCATTGGTACGGATAATTTGTAGGAGTGGTTAGCGTTAACTATTCTGGCAAAAAATTCTAATAATTCTGAAAATACACCATCTTCGGTTTCAACAAGTCCCAGTATACTTGAGTTGTAAGATGAGAAGCCGTTTAATATTCTTGATGTTGTTTCTTCTAGATCTTCATACATGTCTCTAATATGCATTTCCCAAGAAAACCGATCTGCCTTGTAGTGTAATTTTTGTATGAGATTTGCAAATTTGGAGATAACCCCCCTTTCTTCACCCTTAATTATTGTAATATAATGTTCGTTTACATAGACATTTTCATCGGCATGTCTTTTTTTCCATTCTGTATTAAGGGATTTTGAAAAAAAATCTGTCATATCTCCTTCTGGAAAGGCCTTTTCTTTTCTGCGAATAGTATGAAAATAGAGGCTATATCCAGATTGAGCAATTGATCTAAAAGCGTTATTTCTTATTTCTTTTTTGAAATCTAGATCTTCACTATCCATCGTCTCAAAAGGTAATCCACCTATCTTAATAACTCTTACTAACTCTTGTTTTTTTGTGAGTATAGTGTTGTGGTTCCAGTGGCATTGATATGGTATGAAGTGAGATTCAGAAACTTCACGCTTGGTAATTTTTTCTTTTTCTATTTTTTTCTCAAAAAACATATATTGACTGCATGAGTTTCTGTGTTTACTTTAGTTCTAATGAAATTAATTCTTGAATTAAATCTTATTTAGACCATAATTAATTATGGTATATGATTTAGTAGCCAGTTTTTTAACGGTAACTAATGACTAAATATTAACTTATAACTTCAATTGTGCAACCAATAAATAAAAAATTTAGAGTAAATAAAGAAATAACATCTAAAGAAGTAAGGCTTTTGGATGAGAGAGGGGAGATGGTTGGTGTTGTAGGTATTTATAAGGCAATAGAGATTGCCACAAATGCTGGATTAGATTTAATTGAGATGTCTCCAAATGCCAACCCCCCTGTCTGTAAAGTTGCAGATTTTGGCAAGATGCGTTACGAAATGCAAAAAAAAGCTGCAGATTCTAAGAAGAAGCAGAAACATACGGAGTTAAAGGAGGTAAAATTTTCTGTAAATATTGGGAAGGGTGATTATAATTTTAAGGTAAAACATATAATAAAATTCATAAACCACAAAGATAAGGTTAAGGTATCTCTTAGAATAAAAGGTAGAGAAATGGCTCATTTAGATCTGGCTGAGAAAATTATGCTTGATGTTATTTCTGAGGTTGAGGATATAGCTAAAATAGATCAAAGGCCAAAAATGGAGGGTAGACAGATGGTCTTAATATTATCTCCTATTGTAGTTCAGCCTTAAGAGTTGAGCAATACCAACTCCTTAATAGTACGTCTTTTAATAAATTTATGATTATTTTTTGTTTACAAGATAACTTAACGAGGTTGATAAAAGGTTGGTTACGAGGAATAAATAAAAGACTCCTAGGGGTAATAATTAGGTATTACATCGTCTGACAAATAAGTAAATATTAATTATGGATATAAGAGAGGATATTTTAGATAATTTATCTAGTGAAGAGATTGAGGAGGGGCATAGACCCTTGTTTAAAAAATTTATTAAAGAGTTTTACAGGAGTGCAAATAGTAAAGATTTTCGGGACTTTGACAATAAGGATTTATTATATTTTGCCGTTACAAGTTTTAAAAATTTACAAGTAAGAGAAAAAGATTTTTTTAAGGTTAGCTCTTATAACAGCAGTAAGAACGTCACTATTTTTAATATAGCAAATGACGATAAGCCGTTTTTATTGGATTCAATAGTAATTGAGTTTGAAAATAGGGAATTATCAATAAAAAATATTATTCACCCTATATTATCTATTTCCAGAAATTCTGATAATGAGGCCAGAGATATTTCTCCTTTTTCAGGTCAAAATAATGAGTCAATAATTCAGTTGCATTGTGAAAAAATTTATAATGAAGATGAAGTAGATTCGGTTACTTATGAAATTAGAAAAATTCTTGAGACTTGCAATTTAGTTGTATCTGATTGGCCAAAGATGATAGATTTGACCGGTAAGGCAAAGAAGAATTTATTGAGCTGTAAAGATAAGTTTGGCGACGTTAATATCGATGATTTTATTGATTTTATTAGCTGGATTGAGGATGGTAATTTTATTTTTCTTGGCGCAACAGAGTATCAAGTCTTAAAGAAAGACAAGATGTACTCTTTGAAAAGGGTTGATGATCAAATTTTAGGCGTTCTTAGGTCTAGCTATGATAAGGTGGTGCCTAGTATTTACAATAGAACTGCCGAAGAAATCAAGGTCTCTATAGAAGATCCATATTTTATTGAGATATTAAAGTCAAAATACACCTCCAAAATCCATCGCTACTCATACACGGAAAGAATTAGGATACAAAAATTTGATAATGACGGCAATGTCTGTGGCGAGTACAGGTTAATAGGTTTATTTGCATCTTCGGCATATTACCAACCTTCTAATACCATACCCCTTGTTCGAAACAAGATTAAGAATGTAATTGATAGGGCTAATTACGCCCCAAAGGGTCATAATATAAAAGATTTAAAGTATGTATTAGATTCATATCCCAGGGATGAGTTATTTCAGATCAGTGAAAATGATCTTTGTAAGATTGCTATGGAGACGGTTAGTATCTCTGGCAGGTCTGTTATTAGATTTTTCCCTAGGAATGATAAATTTAGTCGTTTTGTTAGTTGTTTAATATTTTTACCAAAAGATTTATTCAATACTGTATCAAGGCAAAATATTCAGGGTATTTTAGAAGATGAATATGGTGGATATGTAGATAGTTATAGTACTTATTTCACCATGCATCACATGGCTCGTCTACATGTTATCGTTAAAACTGACAATGGTATAAAAGAGGTTGATATTGATAAGATAGAGGGGAGAATAATTAAAATTACTAAAATATGGTCCGACGGTTTGAGAGATAATATTTTTAATTACCTTGATCTTAAAGATTTAAATAAAATCTATAAATTATATAAAAAGTCATTTTCATTAAGTTATCAAAATAGATTCTCTGGTAAGAATGCTATTTATGATATAAAATATTTAGAGGATTCAAGGAAATATAGTAAAAACCTTTGTTCAATCTATAAATCAAATCTAGTTGATAAAAACCTCTTAGAGTTGAAAATATATAGTGCAAAATCTGAATTTGCACTATCTATGATTATGCCAATTTTGGAGAGCTTTTGCTTTAATGTTATATCGGAGCATACATATACTATTAGCTTGCCTGAAGAGGTTTTTTCTATACAATATTATAAGATTGTAGTTCCGAATTCAAAATTTGAATTAATAAGTGATATCAAGGCCAATATCGAAGATATCATCAATAAGATTTTAAGTAATGTTGCTGATTCTAGTGATAATAATAAGTTAGCTATATCTTCAAATTTAGGTTGGCGAGATATATTTTTATTTAATGCTTATAATAAATACTTATATCAGGCAAACTTAAGGTATAATCAAAAATATATTTCAGATATTTTATATCAAAATTCTGAATTTATTAAATTACTAGTATCATTATTTTATAATAAATTTGATCCTAATCTTGCTAACAATAGAAGTATAAATATTGATGATATATCTAGTAAGATTGAAGGAAAGTTAGCTGAAATTTCTAACATCAATCATGATGAGGTATTAAGAAAATTTTTTAATATCATTACCTCTACTATTAGAACTAATTTTTTTCAAAATAAGGAATACCTTTCTTTTAAAATAGACTCCCAGAAAGTTATTGACATTTCCCTTCCTAAGCCTTTTGCAGAAATATTTGTATTTTCTGGCGAAATGGAAGCTATACATTTGCGCGGAGGAAAGGTTGCTAGAGGTGGTCTTAGATGGTCTGACAGGTTGGAAGATTTTAGATATGAAGTTCTGGATTTGGTAAAAACTCAGATGACTAAAAACGCTCAAATTATTCCTGTTGGTTCAAAAGGAGGGTTTGTTATTAAGTCTGATTTGTCGAATTTAACAAGGGACGAGGTTCTGGAAAAGGGTATTAAGTGCTACAAGACATTCCTGAGGGGTATGCTTGATATTACGGATAATGTTGTGGATGGAAAAATTATTCATCCAAAAGATGCTGTAATATATGATTGCGAAGACCCATATCTTGTGGTTGCTGCCGATAAGGGTACGGCAACATTTTCTGATATTGCCAACGCTATCTCACGAGAATATAATTTTTGGCTGCAAGATGCTTTTGCTTCAGGTGGTTCAGATGGTTATGATCATAAGAAGATGGGTATTACTGCTAGAGGTGCGTGGGTGTCTGTAGCTAGGCACTTTATGGAGCTTGGTACTAATGTTGACAATGAAGAATTTACTGTTGTGGGCATAGGTGATATGTCGGGTGATGTGTTTGGAAACGGCATGTTATTATCTGATAATATTAAACTACAAGCTGCCTTTAATCATTTACATATTTTTATCGATCCAAATCCTGACTCTAAAATATCATTTAAGGAAAGGAAGAGGCTTTTTGAGTTGCCTAGGTCTAGTTGGTCTGATTATGATACTGATTTAATTTCAAATGGCGGAGGAGTCTTCTCTAGAAGTCAAAAGGTTATATCTATATCAGCTGAGATTAAAAAATTTTTAGGGGTAAAGGAGGGTGTTTTAACACCTGATCAGTTAATATCTTCTATTCTAAAGAGTAGGGTGGATTTACTTTGGAATGGTGGTATTGGAACCTATATTAAGGCTAGTAATGAAAATAACTCTGAAGTTAGCGACAAACTAACTGAATCAGTAAGGGTTAATGCTTCGGAACTCAGATGTAGTATCATAGGTGAGGGAGGTAATTTAGGAATTACCCAAAGAGGTAGAATAGAATTTTCCCTAATGGGTAAAAAAATTAATACCGACGCTATTGATAATGCTGGCGGAGTTGAATGTTCTGATCGCGAGGTAAATATTAAAATTTCACTAATGCCAGCCATAAAGGCTGGTAATTTATCTAGTAAAGATAGAAGTAAATTATTGGAATCAATGACGGATGATGTTGCTCAATTGGTGTTGAATAATAATCGTCTTCAGGCTCAGGCGATTACTATTGAAGAATCTCTTGGACTTAGTCAGCTAGACAATCAGTCTCGTTTGTTAGATAGATTGTCCAATAATAATTTTTTGGATCGTAAAATTGAATTTTTACCTAATTTTAAAGAAATTCAAAAAAGAAAATTAGAAAATAGGGGTCTTGTCAGGCCAGAATTATCTGTTATCTTGGCTTATGTTAAGATGGATTTGTATAATAAGATTATCTCTTCTTCGTTCATAGATGATGATTATTTTGAAATGGTGTTGATGAATTATTTTCCAAAAAGACTAAGAGAGGCTTTTGCTTCTGGCATAGAGTCTCATAGGTTGCGCAAGGAAATTATTGCCACAGAACTTGTTAACGCTATTATCAACAGAACTGGACTGACTTTTGTTAATCAGTTATATGAAGAGACTAATAGGGATTTTTGTTACATTGTTTCTGCTTTTGTTGTTGTTAGGGATGTTTTTGATTTTAAATCTATTTGGTTAAAAATCGAACAGTTAAATAATATTGTCTCTTGCGAAGTGCAGGTTCGAATATTTGACGAGGTAAATAGGTTGATCTATCAAATGATATTTCGATTTTTAAAGCTAAATAAAGATTTTTCTATTACAGACTCGATAAAGAGTTTTTCAAAAGTTAGAAATTATTTATATAAGGATCTAAAAAATATTTTATCTGAGGATTCTGCAGAATGTTATTCTGCTAAAAAGAAAGAATATTTATCCTTGTCTATCCCAGAAGAACTGTCAGATCAACTGGCATCTTTGAGCTCTTTATCTGCAATTTATGATGTTGTTGATATTGCAACGAGTTGTGACGTTGATTGTAAGGAGGTTGCTAAAACTTATTTTAGAGTAGGTACAAAACTTCATTTAAAATGGCTGTCGGATAAAGTATCAGAAATTACGATAAATAATCATTGGGATAGTACTTCTGTTAAAACTATTATTGACGAGATTTTTGATTATCAATCTTTAATTACCAAGAAGATAATTAATTTTAATATCAAAAACAAAGAGAATGATGTTTCAAATATTGATAGCTGGATTGAAAGAAATATATTTAATATTAATAAATATGAAAAATTTATTTTAGAGCTAAAATCTAATATTGTTATCGATTCATCCGTTGCTGTTGTTGCAATTAATAATATTAAGAAGCTAACGATCTGATGTTAAGTTCTTAAGGATCCTCTGAGGAGTCTAATATGACCATATTTTTTAGCTATGCGAGGGTCTTTTAAGGCTGAAAAATACTTGATATTTTTGGCTTTATAATTAATCTTGTAGTAATATTTATTCTTAAGGGTTTTTGTAAAAATAATTTATACCATTTAAGTCAAAATGACATAAGTTCTTATGTTGCAATTGACGTCATATCTTTTTATTTTTAATCTTGAAGTGATCTTCTACAATTGCGATTAAAAATAAAAATATTTTACCAAATATATAAGTTATTTTTACAACAACTTTAGTTTATATCAAAGTACCATCTTAAAATTATATATATTGTAAATATGAGTGAGCAAAATAAAACTGGTTTAGTGCTAGAAAATATAAGGGCAAAAATCAAAGAAATTCAAAATAATTCAAATATTGAAACTGATCCTGATCACGAGTATATGGCGGAAGACGAAAATCAATCTAACGATAGCAAGCAGGACATTTCTTCTTCTCAAATGGGTGAGGATCATAATAGCACTAAGGAATCATTAACTAATAAATCTTCATATGATATAAATAGTGATGATGGTGGTAATGGTATCTTATTTGACCCCGATAAGGAAGAGGATGATATTTTCAGTCAGATTGACGAGTTAGATTATAAAAAGATAAATGAAGATTTGTCAGGTTTAGAGGTTACTACTACCCAGCCTGCCGAGGATTTTGTTGAGTTTGATAGTGAACATAAGGATTTGAGTAGTGATTTAGTTAGCGAGGATAAGAGCGGGGGTGGTGAGGATAGTTCCTCATCTGCCACAGATACTGATTTTAATTCGCAAAAAGGTTCTGATGAGAAGAAGGATTCCTTTGTTCCAGATTTTGACCTGGATAGAGTATCTGAAATTGACGATTCACAACCCCTTGAAGACTCAGAATTTAAAGAGTCTGGTGATGAGGGTGATTCTACTGTAAAAGCTGAATCTGATAATAGTTTATCATTTTTAAATCAGGATGGTGATTATGGAATTGATGAAAAGGAGGAAAATAAGTTTTTCGGTACTAGTGTTGACATAGAGAAAGAGACTTTTGATGAAATAGATGATAAAAATCAAGATGTAGCTAAT
>TARA_B110000259_G_scaffold82728_1_pt1 | contig 20336 bp, 19 predicted proteins | sample TARA_B110000259 | Tara Oceans TARA_B110000259 (sample SAMEA4397649) | marine metagenome | biome: Polar Biome; feature: [SRF] surface water layer (ENVO:00010504); material: water (ENVO:00002006), including particulate matter (ENVO:01000060) such as... | depth 5 m | reverse complement strand
GAGAATAATAAATGAAAAAAGTTTCAGATAGCTTCGCCCAACTTACATTTAATGGGAAAACCTATAACCTACCCGTCCACTCACCAACCGTCGGACCAGATGTATTGGACATACAAAAGCTATACTCAGAAGCAAATGTCTTCACGTACGATCCGGGCTTCACTTCTACCGCAGCCTGCGATTCAACAATCACTTACATTGATGGCGCAGCGGGAGAATTGCTCCATCGAGGGTACCCAATAGATCAACTGGCAGAAAAAAGTCACTATCTTGAGGTTTGTTTTTTGTTGCTATACGGACATCTCCCCTCTGGAACTGAATTAGAAAGTTTTGAAAATCTTGTAACAAATCACACCATGCTGCATGAGCAAATGGTTAATTTGTTTCGTGGTTTTCGTAGAGATGCGCATCCCATGGCAATCATGACTGGTGTCGTTGGTGCCATGTCTGCTTTCTATCACGATTCTACCGACATAAATGATCCGCACCAACGAGAAGTGGCATCCATAAGATTGATTGCTAAAATGCCAACTATTGCAGCTATGGCTTACAAATACACCGTTGGCCAACCGTTCGTATATCCACGGAACGATTTGGACTATGCATCGAACTTCCTACGTATGTGTTTCGCAGTTCCAGCACAAGATTATGTAGTCAATCCAATTTTAGCCCGAGCTATGGATAGGATATTCACACTTCATGCCGATCATGAGCAAAATGCTTCAACTTCCACTGTGCGGCTGGCATCTTCATCTGGGGCAAATCCGTTTGCCTGTATTGCCGCGGGAATAGCCTGTCTTTGGGGACCGGCGCATGGAGGTGCAAATCAGGCCTGTTTAGCAATGCTGAATGAAATTGGAACAGTCGATAAAATTCCAGAATTTATTGCAAGAGCAAAAGATAAAAACGATCCATTTCGCCTCATGGGGTTCGGTCATCGTGTTTATAAAAACACTGACCCACGTGCAAAGGTTTTAAAAGAATCTGCTGACGAAGTTCTCGAGCTATTAGGTGTAGAGAATAATCCTATCTTAAAAGTTGCTAAAGAGTTAGAAGCAGCAGCCTTGCTCGATCCGTATTTCGCAGAAAAGAAACTATTCCCAAATGTTGATTTCTATTCAGGAATAATATTGGAGGCTATGGGCTTTCCAATGTCAATGTTCACACCAATTTTTGCCCTATCGCGTACTGTGGGATGGATCTCTCAGTGGAAAGAAATGATATCAGACCCAACAATGAAAATTGGAAGGCCCCGCCAACTCTATTGTGGCGAGACTAAGCGAGATTACGTAGACATAGAGAAGCGTTAATTCATACAATACCACCCTATAAAAGCCATCCATACGCAAAAATTAGGCTCCTTTATTTTTATACCTCCAATAGATGCTTAGAGCTCAATAAGTTAATATTTTGAAATCATGACAGTGATATTTTTTTGATTTTCTCTTCTTCTTGATCCGTCAAAGGAGAAGGAACTGAGGTGTTATTAGCTTTACTACGAACCAGATATAAACAAAAAATACCAACTAAAAATAAAAAAGGGCCGGACAACCAGAGAATAAAATTTATTCCTTTTCCATTTGGCCTCAGCAAAACATACTCACCATAGCGCGATACTATAAAGCTGACGACTTCTTGGTCACTGTCTCCATCAGCCAACCTTGTCCGAACCAAAACCCTCAGGTCACTAGCTATACCTGAATTTGACTCATCAATGCTTTCATTACGGCATTGGAGGCACCGAAGGCTCTTAGAAATGGACCTAGCTCTTTCCTCTAGAAGGAGATTGGACATTACTTCACCAGGTTCAACTGCCGGCACCGAACCGGCCCAGGCAACAAAAAAAAGGGCGAGAAAAATCCGGGTCAACTCGCAGTCTCTTTAAGCTTATTTTGAGAAGAATGAGCTACGCGATACCGTCTATCCAGTAGACTAAAAAATCCACCTAAACCCATAAAAATGGCACCAGCCCAAATCCAATTCGCCAACGGTTTTATAAAAGTACGAACAGCAAACCCACCTTCAGGTTGCGGCTCACCAACAACAACGTAAACATCCCGTAAAAAATTACTATCGATACCAGCTTCGGTAGTCTGCATGTCTGCAACAGGATAATATCGGCGTTCTGGGTATATTGTTGAAATTAGCCGTTCATTACGCAATAATTTTATTGTTGCCATCGTAGTGAAGTAATTAGGCCCCGTGTCATCCTCCACACTATCTAGAACTAAAGAAAATGTCGCGATTTCAAATCTTTCTCCAACTTTCATGATCCGAATATCCTCAACCTGCCAAGCAGTTAGTCCCGCTACTCCACAAATTGTGACACCAAGCCCCGCATGGGCGACAGCTTTTCCCCAATCTGAAAGCGGTAATCGCAAAATCCTTAGAAATTTACTGCGTCCCCTGCCTGTCCTTTGGTAAAGCTCAACCAACACCCCTAAAATCAACCACACTCCCAAACCCATTCCTATTGGACCTAACAATGAGCGACCTGTTTGAATCGTCCAAAGAAGACCTACCGAGGCTAAACAGAAAATTATTAAAGGCCATAACTTAACGAGGTTTCGGTGTTTGGCACGCTTCCACGGCAGTGTGGAACCAATCGGCAAAATTATTGCTAATCCAATAATCAACGGGGTAAATGCTATATTAAAAAACGGAGGGCCAACAGAAAGCTTTCGATCCGAAATTAACTCCGCAACCAGGGGCCATACTGTACCTACAAAAACAACAAAGCAGCTGACAACTAATAAAAGATTGTTAACAACCAAAGCGGATTCCCGACTTACAGTGGCAAACACTCCCTTACTTTCCATCGAGCCCGCACGGAAAGCGAATAGGAGTAAAGATCCACCCACAAATATTACTAAAATCAATAAAATGAAAACACCCCGTTCAGGGTCGTTGGCAAAGGCATGCACCGATGTGAGAACCCCCGAACGGACAATAAAAGTACCGATCAGAGAAAACCCAAAGGCTAAAATAGCCAATAATATTGTCCAAGCTTTCAATGCATCTCTTTTTTCAACGACTATGGCGGAGTGCAGCAAAGCTACTGAAATCAGCCATGGCATTAAGCTAGCATTTTCTACAGGATCCCAAAACCAGAACCCCCCCCAACCCAACTCATAATAAGCCCACCAACTACCCAGACCAATACCAACTGTTAAAAAAACCCAGGCAGACAAGGTCCAGGGGCGTACCCAACGCGCCCACGATGCGTCAACTTTTCCCTCAAGAAGCGCAGCTATAGCAAAAGAAAAGGTAACGGATAAACCAACGTAACCTAAATACAAGAATGGCGGGTGAAACGCTAAACCTGGATCTTGAAGCAGTGGATTTAAACCCTGCCCGTTAAATGGTGGAAAATCAACGCGGCTAAATGGATTTGAAGTTAGTAGTAAAAATGATAAAAAAGTTGCGCTTATTGCACTCTGAACACCCAATACTCGCGCTAAAAGACTTGGTGGTAGATTTTTTGCAAACCACGCAACGCATGCCGCAAACAAAGTCAGGATCAGCACCCACAGAAGTAAAGACCCCTCATGGTTTCCCCAAACACCTGCAATCTTATAAATTGTCGGTTTGAGTGTGTGCGAATTCAAAAGCACTACGCTCAAAGAAAAATCAGATCTTATAAAAGCGAGGGTAAGTATTACAAAGGCAAAAGCAACTAGCAAAAATTGAAGGACAGACAGTACTGGCGCCAATCGCATCCAATACAGATAATTCAGTCTAGCCGCCACTAGCGGGATCACTGTCCCCAGTACAGCAACGACTAGTGCTACAGTAAGTCCAAGGTGTGCTAATTCATTGAGCATCTCTTTGGTATAGAGTGCTAAATGAGCTTAGCAAGAAACACCTGCCATTTATGCCTGCGCAAATAGTCACAACCTTTAAAATTATCTAATAATATTTTTGAAATTTGAACCATCAGTTATCAGGATCTTTATAGACACCTTGTTTTTTTAAAGCGTCTATGACCTCTTTAGGCATATATGTCTCGTCATGCTTGGCCAAAATTTCAGTTGCGTGAAAAATACCTTCCACAAGCCTGCCTTTTGCAATCGTTCCCTGCCCTGCTTCAAAAAGATCAGGTCTAAGGTCAGTCCCTACATAATTCACACTTAACGTATTGCCACCATCAGTCACATCAAATGTAAATGGTATGCCCATAGCCGGCTGGATACTGCCCTCAACGACCAGTCCACCTATTCTAAAGATTTCAGTAGTATTTGGTGGATTAGCCACAACCTCCGTTGGTGACATAAAGAAATTTATTCCCTTACGAAGCGAAAATCCGATTAGTATCGTGGCTAAGGTTAAACAAAGCAAAGAGATTAAAATCACTTGGACCCTGCGTTGTTTCTTAAGGCCACGCATTATGGAAAAATTGGCGCCATTAAAAGACCAGATGTTTCAGAGCATCCAAGCATCAAATTGGCATTTTGTAACGCTTGACCCGAAGAGCCTTTAGTTAAATTATCAAGAGCCACAAGTACAATTGCACGCCCAGACATACGGTCACTAACAACACCAATATGGCAATAATTGGACCCACGTATGTGGCGTGTGCTAGGATGTTCCCCCATAGGTAAGACGTGAACAAAACTTTCATTTTTATATGTTTTCTCTAATGTTTTATAAATCTCATCAGCGTCACCCTGCACATAGACAGTGGCTAAAATTCCGCGATTAGCAGGAATTAGATGTGGTGTGAATTGAACTTGAACCAAACGGCCTGCCAATTTTGAAAACTCTTGATCAAACTCAGCCAAATGCCGGTGCTGTCCACCAACAGAGTAAGCATGAGTTCCCTCCGAAAGCTCAGCATGAAGGATGTTTTCTTTCGGTGATCGCCCCGCCCCTGAAACTCCTGTCTTTAAATCAATTATAATCTGATCTAAATTTATCACTCCGGCCGCAATTAAGGGGCGAAGTGCAAACTGACCAGCTGCGGCATTGCAACCAGTGCAGGCTACAATTCGCGCATTAGCCACTTCACCACGATAAAACTCTGTAAGTCCGTAAACTGCAATTTTTTGTAAGTCTGGGGCGTCATGCTCTTTGCCATACCATTTTTTATAAACACTGGTATCGGAGATGCGAAAGTCAGCGGATAAATCGACTACCTTCACGGTATCAGGGATGGTTAAAATTACCGCTTGAGATGTGGCATGCGGTAAGGCGCAAAATACTAAATCAGCTGAAGAGATATCGATATCACTAATTCTTTGAAGCTTAGGTAAATCAAGGTGGCGTAGGTGTGGAAATACCGCGGACATTTCTTGGCCCGCTTTTCTATCTCCCGAAAGAGCTTGGATGCTCATCTCTGGGTGCGACGATATTAAACGCACTAATTCCGCGCCCGTATACCCGCTTGCTCCCAGAATAATTACTTTATGGGTCATCACACACCACCTTCCAAGTTCTGGATATGCGGTAAAATTTTATGTCTTTCAACTGTTGTTTATTTTTTGGGAACCAACAAGTCTCAAAAACAAACTATGGTTTAAGGCTGGGAGGCGAAGGCCAAAACCACTCAGGCTTGACGCTATTGAAAATCTTTTCAGCTTTTAAAAGAAACTTCCCACTTCAGGGCCGTGGCCCCTCTTATCAGATATCAATGATGTAGTTAGACCAAAAGATTGTGACGGATTACAGAAGAATGACATAGCTCATAATCAAATCACATGTTACCGTACTGCTAACACAGTATTTGGAGAATTTGCATGGATTGGGACAAGCTAAGAATATTTCACGCTGTTGCAGATGCCGGGTCACTAACCCATGCCGGAGAAGTATTGCATTTATCTCAATCTGCAGTTTCGAGACAAGTAAGAGCCTTAGAAGAATCCCTGGACGCAACCCTATTTCACAGACATGCGCGCGGTCTAATTCTTACAGAACAAGGTGAACTATTATTCGAAGCAACCCATGCCATGAGGAAGCGGCTCGACGCGGCATCAGCACGAATTCGAGATAGTGAAGATGAAGTATATGGAGAATTACGCGTCACCACAACAACGGGTTTTGGCTCTTTATGGCTCGCTCCCCGGCTGCCTCACCTTTATGAAAAATATCCTGATCTGAATGTGGATTTGATGCTGGAAGAGCGGGTATTAGATCTTCCCATGCGTGAGGCTGATGTTGCCATTCGTATGAAAGAGCCAAGCCAAGCAGATTTAATCCGTAAAAGGCTAATGACAGTGCAAATGAGGCTTTATGCGTCAGAACATTATCTTGACGAACGGGGCCTCCCTGAATCATTAAACGATTTATCTTCACATCGCATTATTTGCCAAAACCCTAGTGCCCCTCAAGTCGCCGTCAGCGCTTCCTTGGTTCAGAGACTCTTAACGCATCAACCAAAGTCGACACTTAAAGTTAATAATTACTTCGGAGTTCTTCAGGGTGTAATTAATAACTTAGGAATTGGTGTGTTGCCAGATTATGTCACGCATGACTTCCCAGACTTAATCCGTGTACTTCCAGAAATAGAACCAGCCGAAGTACCAGTGTTCTTAGCCTATCCCGAAGAGCTGCGCCATTCCAGACGAATTGCGGCTTTCAGAGACTTTGTACAGGACGAAATCATTGCCCGAAGGCGCTCCGATCGAGGTCCGTCCTGATATACGAAATGCTTCTGGTCAAAATTATTTAAACATATTGGCCAACCAAATATTATTTGGACGTTAAGACACACTTTATAAATTTTATTTTTATCAGAAGTCACTCTTAAGGTACAAACGACAGAAGTCGTCATGCCGGCCATATTTACAAAATATTTGGTAATTAAATATTTGTTATTTACCAAGATTAATTTTGATAGAAACCTTTCCCTTACTTCTAATTTTTCGTATCGATAAACTATTGTGGCCAAAAGGAATATAGATTGACAGAACCATTGATTACGCCTGAAATTATTGAAACTCATGGACTTAGCGAGGAGGAATACAAACGGATACTTGAACTAATTGGACGATCCCCCTCCTTTACTGAATTAGGAATATTTTCGGCAATGTGGAACGAGCATTGTTCATATAAATCATCAAAAAAATGGCTAAGAACACTACCAACAACAGGTCCACAGGTTATTTGTGGACCAGGAGAAAACGCAGGTGTGGTTGATATTGGCGATGGCCAAGCAGTTGTTTTTAAAATGGAAAGCCACAATCATCCAAGTTATATTGAACCCTATCAAGGCGCAGCAACTGGTATGGGTGGCATTTTACGTGACGTGTTTACCATGGGCGCCCGTCCAATTGCCACCATGAATTCACTATCATTCGGCGCGCCAGCCCTTCCAAAAACAAAAACTCTGGTCTCAGGAGTTGTGGCCGGCATAGGCGGCTACGGTAATTGCTTTGGCGTACCTACCGTTGGCGGTGAAGTTCGATTTGATACAGCTTATAATGGTAATTGCTTAGTAAATGCCTTTGCCGCAGGACTAACAGATACTGATAAGATATTTTATTCTGCAGCTTCGGGCGTCGGAATGCCTGTTGTCTATCTAGGTGCTAAAACTGGTCGTGATGGCGTAGGTGGCGCTACTATGGCCAGTGCAGAATTTGATGAGACCATAGAAGAAAAACGCCCAACTGTTCAGGTGGGTGATCCGTTTACAGAAAAAAGACTGATGGAAGCAACCTTAGAACTTATGGCAACTGGTGCTGTAATTTCCATTCAAGACATGGGTGCGGCTGGCTTGACTTGTTCAGCGGTGGAAATGGGAGACAAAGGAAACCTAGGCATACAGCTTGACTTAGAAAAAGTTCCTACCAGAGAGCTTAACATGACAGCGTATGAAATGATGTTATCAGAATCTCAAGAACGTATGTTGATGGTATTGAATCCAAAACTTGAGAAAGTAGCTAAAGCTGTTTTTGAAAAATGGGACTTGGACTTTTCGATAGTTGGCAAAACTATTTCTGAAGATCGGTTTATTATTTTTATGGACGGGGAACTCAAAGCTGACCTTCCATTGAAAGCCCTATCTGGGACTGCACCTGAGTATGACAGGCCATGGGTGGAAACAGTTACTAAGGTAGACTTAAGCGACGTTCCACAAATTGATCCAATCGACGGCCTTAAAAAATTAATTACTAGTCCCAATTATGCTGCAAAACAGTGGGTTTACGAACAATATGATAGTCAAGTAATGGCTGATACTATTAAGACACCCAGCTTAGGCTCGGGAATTGTAAGGGTGCATGGCACCAATAAAGCTTTAGCATTTACGTCAGATGTAACGCCTCGCTATGTGGCAGCAAACCCTTATGAAGGCGGAAAGCAAGCCGTAGCAGAGGCTTACCGCAATCTAATCTCAGTTGGCGCATTGCCACTTGCAATTACAGATAATCTTAATTTTGGGAACCCTGAAAAACCAGAAGTTATGGGCCAGCTGGTTGGCGCTATAAAAGGTATTTCTGAAGCCGTTCAAGAATTAAATATGCCAGTCGTATCCGGCAACGTCTCCCTTTATAATGAGACCGACGGAGTTGCGATACTACCCACTCCAACAATAGGTGCCGTTGGGTTAATTACCCAGACGGAAGACGCGATAACTGGCGTTCCGTGCGAAGGCAACATAGCCCTTCTAATTGGGAAAACTTCAGGCCATTTAGGTCAATCAGCCATTCTGGCTGAAGTTTTCAACCTCCAAGAAGGAAGCCCACCATTCGTAGATTTAGTAGCAGAAAAAACAAATGGTGAGTTTATTCGCCAAAATTCTTCATGGATAGAAGCGTGCACGGATTTATCAGATGGTGGGATAGCGTTAGCGGCATTTAAGATGTGTGAGGCTGCAGGAATAGGTGTATCACTAGAAATAGAAGATACCGCTATACTGTTTGGGGAAGATCAGGCACGTTATTTAATTGCCTGTGACTTTGATCAAGCAGAAGCAATACTAGCAGCAGCTGGAAAGGCAGCCATACCCGCCGAATGTGTTGGAACCTTTGGCGGTGAGCATGTTTACTTTGGAAACTCTATGTCCGAACTGCAAGGCTTGAGCAAGATTTACCGCAATAGTTTCGAGGCAGCCATTACTTGAAGTTAACAAGCTCAGGTATTAAATCCAAGTATAATGAAGAAGAGGAGAAAATAAATGGCTATGGCCGCAAACGACATTGAGGAATTAATCCGCAGTACATTTCCTCACGCAATTATTACAATTACCGATCTTGCTGGAGATGGTAATCACTATGCCGCAGAGATTACAGATTCAAGTTTCATTGGCAAAAATAGGGTTCAGCAACATCGTGCTGTATACTCTGCACTAAAAGGGAAAATGGACGGCACAAATGGGGAATTACACGCCTTGGCATTAACAACAAAAATACCAATAGAAACTGCATAGATGATCAAAATATAACTTTAGTACTGCTAAATTTAATTTAACAATATTATAAAGCGAGTCTAAGATAAGAAGTTTGCTGACTTACTACTTACTGAGGGTTGCACCATTTGCGCAAATTAATTTTATAGGGCACCATAGGTGGACAATTACATATTTTTAGGGTCCCAGGGATTTACATACAAAACACAAAAGATTGTACATAATTATTTAGAGGGTAAAAAAATGACGGCTGAAGATAAAATTCGCGAAACTGTTTCATCCAATGATGTCGTTCTATTTATGAAAGGCAATGCGGCGACGCCACAATGTGGATTTTCAAGCCAAATAGCTGGTATACTGAACTATATGGGCGTTGACTATAAGGACATCAATGTATTGGAAGATGACGGTGTGCGACAAGGTATTAAAGATTATTCAGATTGGCCAACAATTCCCCAACTTTACATAAAAGGTGAGTTCATTGGTGGATGTGACATAATTCGCGATATGGCAATGTCTGGAGAATTTGACGGACTACTGGAGGAGAATAGTATTATCTATAATAAAGAAGCAGCTGACGAAATCAGAAAAGCAAACAAAGGCTAAATAGTTTTTTTAATTCAGAAGCTTACCGCCAATCACTTTTTTTCTAGACTATCAGCTAAACTTTCTGCCTTTAGAGAAAGCTTGCTTAAACGCTCATATAATTCTGTTGTTAAATTTGATGAACTTAGTTTGTCGTCATCAATACTCTTTTCCATGGATCCTTCTTCAATTTTCAATTTTAAGTTATTAATTTCAACTTCAGCCTTTTTTAGATCCTCTTGAATAGAAATAGCTCTATCTGCCGACATCAAGCCTGAGATCAAAAGCATTTGTGACTCAGAAAGTGTCTTAGATTGCTCAACTAAGGTTCTGGCATCAGCACTCAATATTTGCGCAGCGGCTTCTAAAGAAGCTTCTTCACCTTCCGGACAAGCCACGGCAAAGGACCGGCCACCTATATTTAGATTTATGTCAGGCATTTGTCTGTTCCCCATCCGCGTCCGTGATGGCAGCCAGAATAATATTTATTTGAGATTTTTCAGCCTCCCGTTCAAGTCGAATATTATCAATTTCTATTTTAAGAGCATTATTGATTAGTTCCGGATCTCCAACACCTTTTGAGTTAGCATCACGAAGTTGTTGATTCATTTCTCGGAGATCGGTGTTTGACTGCTTTAGCCTTGATAGAGCCACCTCCAACTCACCCACTAAACCAGCAAGATTATCATTATTTTTCTCAACGTCCGGCATTGTACCCACGACTGAAGCAATTCTATCAAGCGCAGCTTTTAACCTCTTTTCGAGTCCCAAAATATCATCCATGATTAATCCTTTACACAACTACTTAATTTACAGCGGCATGTCTCGAATCGGAATTATTATGAATAATGTATTGCAAGACTGGCAAAAGGTCCAAGACCGAGAGACATTGGTCTTTTTTTGTTCAAATTGGCTTACTTGATATTTTATCTTTTGTTGTTAGGAAGTCATCATATTAGCCAAAACAGGAAGGTTTAGTCGTGGATCTCAAGGCACTTGCTTCAAGAAACCCTGCCCACTGGAAGAAAGCCGCCGCCATTAGAGCGCTTACTCTTGATGCGGTAGCTGCGGCTAACTCTGGACATTCTGGAATGGCAATGGGGATGGCTGATGTAGCCACCGTATTATTCGAAAAACATCTAAAGTTTGATTCATCTGAACCAAACTGGCCAGATCGGGATCGGTTTATATTGTCTGCTGGGCACGGCTCAATGTTACTGTATTCACTTTTGCATTTAACCGGTTACGCAGACATGACCCTTGAAGAAATTAAGAACTTTCGCCAATGGGGCGCCAAAACAGCAGGTCACCCAGAGTATGGCCATGCAAGCGGTATTGAAACTACAACTGGGCCTCTTGGCCAGGGCCTTGCCAATTCAGTCGGCTTTGCGATCGCAGAAGAGATTTTGCGAGCCACCCACGGCAAAAGTATTCAAAATCACAAGACATATGTGATCGCAGGTGATGGCTGTTTAATGGAGGGGATAAGCCAAGAAGCTATCGGCTTAGCCGGGCGCCAAAACCTAGGTAACTTAATTGTCTTGTGGGATGATAACAATATCACGATTGATGGCCCAGTTGATTTGTCGGACAAAACAGATCAAATACAGCGCTTCAGAGCATCTGGCTGGCACGTGCAGTCCATAGATGGCCATGATCCGAAAGCAATTGACACAGCCTTAAATATCGCACGTCACACAGAACAACCTTCAATGATTGCTTGCAAAACTCACATTGCGTTGGGCCACGCGGCGCAAGATACTTCAAAAGGCCACGGTGCATTAACCGATGCTAAACAATTAGCTGATGCCAAAGCTGCTTACGGCTGGGGCCACGGTGCTTTTGAAATTCCTGCTGATGTACGGGCTGACTGGAAAGCTATAGGCGCACGAGGAACATTAGAGAGATTAGATTGGGAGGCTCGATTTAAGAATTTATCGCGCTTCCGTCAGAGCCAGTTCAGCCAAGCATTTTCTGGTGAGACTACAAAAAAATTAGGTACGGCAATCCGGTTGATAAAAAAAGAAGCGTCCGAAAAACTTCCTAAAGTAGCCACCCGTAAAGCGTCAGAGAGTACATTGAAGATAGTTAACCCAGTAATGACGCACACCGTGGGAGGCTCCGCTGATTTAACTGGATCAAATAATACGAAAACAGATGATATGGGTGTTTTTAACCCAGAAAATAGGAAAGGCCGTTACATTTATTTTGGGATCCGCGAACATGGCATGGCAGCGGCCCTAAACGGCATAGCATTGCACGGTGGGCTTCGACCCTACGGTGGCACTTTCATGTGTTTTACTGACTATGCCCGCGGTGCAATGCGCCTGTCAGCTTTAATGGGAGTTCCAACTGTGTATGTAATGACCCATGACTCAATTGGTCTCGGGGAAGATGGTCCAACTCACCAGCCAGTAGAACATCTTGCAATTTCGCGTGCTACACCCAACACATTAGTTTTCAGACCTGCTGACGTTACCGAAACAGCCGAAGCATGGGAAGTAGCTCTAAGCCAGTCCAGCACACCTACCGTAATGGCTCTGTCACGGCAAAGTGTGCCGCCAGTGCGAACCAACTATAAAGCTGCAAATCTCAGCGCACGCGGCGCCTATATTTTGGCTGAAGCCACGGGCAAACGCCAGGTAATCTTACTTGCCACGGGCACGGAAGTCTCTCTCGCCATGCACGCCCGCGACCTACTCCAGGCCGACGGAATAGGTACGCGTGTAGTTTCCATGCCTTGTATGGAATTATTTGCGCAGCAAGATACTCCCTATCGTAGGCGTGTATTACCAGGTGGTGCAGTCCGAGTAGCGGTAGAAGCAGCCGTTCGAATGGGCTGGGACCAATGGCTATTAGGAGAAAGAGGTCGAGAGTCTAAGGCCGGCTTTATAGGGATGAGCGGTTTTGGCGCATCCGCCCCAGCCGAGCATCTATATAAAAAATTTGGAATCACAGCAGAGGCAATTAGTGAAAAGGCCAGGTCATTATTGTAAGTGACGGGGATTAAAATTCTTCTCCGTTAAATTAATGAAAAATTTCAATTTTATTAAAATAACGTTCACTTATCCCTAATATCAAAAATGTTTTCGCTAACATAATCCAGATTGCCTGTTTTAACTTTCATTCCGTAAAGTCCCTTGCTAACCAAAAAAGTAATATTGGTTGGGATAGTAAAATGACAGTAAAAATTGGCATTAATGGGTTTGGACGTATTGGCCGCTGCATTTTATCACATATCCATGAAAGTCGCCGCACCGATTTAAAGGTGGTTGCGATAAATGCTACTGGGCCATTGGAAACCAGCGCGCACTTAATGAGGTACGACAGCGTTCATGGCCGCTTCTCTGGTGAAATTACAACCAAAAATGGAAATTTAAATATGGGTGACGGCCCTATTCAAATGTTCTCCTCCTATGACCCAACTGATCTAGATTGGAAGAATGTTGACGTCGTTCTTGAATGCACTGGGAACTTCAACGACGGCGACAATGCTAAGGTTCATCTCAACCAGGGCGCCAAAAAAGTTCTAATTTCTGCACCAGCCAAAAATGTGGATCGGACGATTGTTTTAGGTGCCAACGAAAATATGCTATTACCTACCGACAAAGTCATTTCCAACGGATCCTGCACGACGAATTGTCTTGCACCCCTGGTTAAGGTCTTGAATAATTCAATCGGCATAGAGCGTGGAATTATGACTGCAATCCATAGCTATACCGGGGATCAGCCCACTCTAGATCGGCGCCACAGTGACCTTTATCGAGCCCGAGCCGCAGCGTTGTCGTTAATACCAACGTCGACGGGAGCAGCAAAAGCCTTGGAAGAAGTATTGCCAGAAATGGCAGGTAAGCTGGACGGGACAGCGATTCGAGTCCCAACACCAAATGTATCGTGCATTGACCTTACTTTTGAAGCCTCAAAGCAAGTAACAATGGAAGAAGTTAACGCTTGCGTCGCAGTAGCTGCGTCAGGGAATTTAAAAGGAATTATCGGATATGATCCAGCGCCTAAAGTTTCAATAGATTTCAACCATACGACTGAATCCTCTATCTTTGCCCCTGACCAGACCAAAGTAATTGGCGGTACCACCGTGAGAGTTTTAGCATGGTACGACAACGAGTGGGGCTTTTCTGTACGAATGGCAGACTTAGCAGCAAAAATGGGAACACTTTTTTAAATTCATCTTTAAAGAAATAATTAATCATTAAAGTTTTGATTCTAAACATTAATTTTTGTTTTTAAAAAATTAATTTAGTTATTGATACGGTGTAATAGGTAATAGATATGTTGACTTCAATGCAATGACATGATGTTAGCGCTATCAAAAATAGGTGGCTTTCAAGTATGACACTAAAAATTGGGATAAATGGCTTTGGGCGTATTGGCCGCAATATTCTGCGTGCAATCGTTGAGTCAAAACGCTCCGACTTAGAAGTCATAGCCATAAATGACTTGGGTTCAATCGAAAGCAATTTACACTTATTGAAGTATGACTCCGTACATGGCCGTTTTCAAACTAAATTAACGGCTGGAAAAAGCTCTTTTAAGTTGGGTAAAAATGACATTCGCGTGACCGCTTTTAAAAACCCAGCTGATTTGCCTTGGTCAGACGTTGACATTGTACTGGAATGTACTGGGATTTTTACATCAAAGACTGATTGCCAGTCTTACCTCGACAACGGCTGTTCACGAGTTTTAATCTCTGCTCCTGGTAGGGATGCAGATAAAACAATTGTTTATGGAGTTAATCACAACACTTTAACTGCCGAAGATTTAATCGTTTCAAATGCATCTTGCACCACAAACTGTTTGGCGCCAATCGCCAAGGTATTGCATGACAACATTGGTATCAAACGTGGTTTAATGACTACAATCCACAGCTACACCGGAGATCAGCCCACATTAGATCGGCCTCATAACGATCTCTATCGTGGCCGCGCCGCAGCGCTATCTATGATACCGACCACCACAGGAGCAGCTAAGGCTGTGGGTTTGGTCCTTCCAGAATTGGACGGTAAGTTAGATGGGGTGGCTATCCGTGTCCCAACTCCAAATGTATCAGCTATAGACTTAACCTTTGAGGCAGGCCAACATACGAATAAAGCAGAAATCACTGACATGATGCAGGCGGCAGCGGCTGGGCCTTTAAAAGGCGTATTAGACGTCACTGATGAGCCATTAGTCTCTTCTGACTTTAATCATGATCCGCATTCATCAGTTTTTCATATAGATCAGACGTTGATTATGGGCGGAGACATGGTTCGAATATTAGCTTGGTATGATAATGAATGGGCCTTTTCAAACCGAATGGCAGATACGGCAGTAGCAATGGGAAAACTTATCTAGTTGTTCAATTTAGCTTTCAATGCCAAATTGACCGCAGGCGTCACAAACTTAGACACATCCCCACCTAGCCCACAGATTTCTTTAACTAACTTGGATGAAATTGCTTGATGGTGAGCCTCCGCCATTAAAAAGACAGTTTCTATGCTACTGTCAAGTTGGCGGTTCATTCCAACCATCTGGTACTCATACTCAAAATCCGCAACGGCTCTTAACCCACGCAGAATTATGCTTGCCCCCACGTCCCGGGCGCAATCAATAAGCAAGTTCTCAAATGGGTGTACAACTATCTCAATCCCTGTTTTCAAATTTAGCAAACGAGATTCTTCATTAATCATGGCTAAACGTTCCTCCAGATCAAACAAAGGACCCTTCTCACGATTAATAGCCACCCCAATTACCAAGCGGTCAACTAAGGCACAACCACGGCGTATGATATCTATATGCCCCAAAGTTATAGGATCAAATGTTCCAGGGTAAAGTCCTACACGCATCCGGTATTCTCCAATTGGTTGAGGACAAGAAGCCAGATTTTGCAAGAATTGCAAGTATTTGGCATCAATAATAACCAAAAAAACCTATGGCATTAACTTTTCTAGCTTCTATCCAAAATGCTCTCAATGGATTTCTGGTTAATAAAGCCTTTTTAAAAGAGCTAAACTGGCTACCTAAAAAAGTTAATCCTACCAAGAATAGCCAATATCGAGAGTATAATAAAATCAGACCGTAAAAATACAAAACTATTATGTTAAAATGCTAGAGATAAATTTGCGGTCTAGGGCCCGCTCACTGATCAGCAAAGTAACCCATTTAAAAACGGCAAATTAGACGTTCAGATTCGAACCTACATATAATCCCGACTATACAATACATCCTTATATTTTTAAAATTGAATTTGATTTAATGCCCTTTTATTTTTGTAGTCGCGAGGCTAAGTTGACGCAAACCTTAGGAGAAAATTATGCAAGAGCTAACCCACTATATAAACGGCGAGCATGTAAAAGGTACATCTGGTCGATTTGCTGATGTATATAATCCTGCTACTGGTGAAATTCAGGCCACAGTACCATTAGCCAACGCAGCTGAAATGGATAAAGCCGTAAGTTTTGCGGTAACCGCCCAACAGAGTTGGGCTGCTGTAAACCCGCAACGCCGTGCACGCGTGTTAATGAAATTTGTGGACCTTTTAAACCGCGACATGGATAAATTAGCAGAGGCGTTAAGCCGCGAGCATGGTAAGACCATTCCAGATGCCAAGGGCGATGTTATTCGTGGTCTGGAAGTTGTGGAGTACTGCATTGGCGCCCCTCAATTATTAAAGGGTGAATACACTGATAGTGCGGGACCCGGTATTGATATGTATTCTATGCGCCAGGCACTCGGTGTAACCGCAGGTATAACTCCATTCAATTTTCCAGCAATGATCCCAATGTGGATGTTTGCACCTGCCATTGCCTGTGGAAATGCGTTCATTTTGAAACCATCCGAGCGAGATCCATCAGTTCCGCTGATGTTGGCTAAATTATTTGAAGAAGCTGGGCTTCCAAAGGGTGTTTTACAGGTTGTAAACGGTGACAAGGAAGCTGTGGACGCAATTTTGTATCATGATGTCATCCAATCCATTGGATTTGTGGGGTCGACACCAATCGCTGAATATATCTATGCGACGGGTTGTGCCAACGGGAAACGTGTTCAATGTTTTGGCGGTGCTAAAAACCACATGATAATAATGCCAGACGCAGATATGGACCAAGCTGCTGATGCCCTTCTTGGTGCTGGTTATGGGGCCGCTGGCGAGCGCTGTATGGCAATTTCAGTGGCAGTGCCAGTTGGAGAAGATACCGCAGATCGCTTACTAGAAAAATTAATTCCACGTGTTGAGGCTCTCAAAGTTGGACCCTATACTTCTGGAAATGATGTCGACTACGGGCCTGTGGTTACAGCAGCTGCCAAAGCTAACATCGAACGCTTAGTCCAAACCGGCTTAGATCAGGGCGCCAAATTAGTTGTGGATGGTCGTAATTTTAATCTGCAAGGCTATGAAGACGGTTTCTTTGTGGGAGCGCATTTGTTCGATAATGTCACAAAAGACATGGATATTTATAAATATGAGATCTTTGGGCCCGTGCTCTCTACTGTCCGTGCACAATCATACGAGGAGGCCCTCGGCCTTGCCATGGATCATGAATATGGAAATGGGACAGCTATCTTTACTCGGGACGGCGACACTGCTCGTGATTTTGCAAATCGTGTCAACGTCGGCATGATTGGGATAAACGTACCGATTCCAGTGCCATTGGCTTATCATACATTTGGTGGTTGGAAAAAATCAGTCTTTGGCGATCTCAACCAACATGGCCCAGATGCTTTTAAATTTTACACCCGCACAAAAACTGTTACCGCGCGTTGGCCGTCAGGACTTAAAGAAGGTAGTGAATTTAGTATTCCAATCATGGAGTAAAATACTTTTTGTTCTAAAATTGAGAGCTTTATATACTCCTGGTTATTGAAGGATATAGCTACAGATTTTGGTGTCAGCAACATAGGGCAATTTGTAAGAATCCAGAGAGTAGCCTATCACCGAAATAAGTAGCAGAGTGGCGAATGTCTTTATGCAGCTCAGTGGAAGCTACGCCTTCTTTGCTGAATATTACATAAAAAACAGTTGGAGACTTATGAGTTTACCAAATTCTAGAAATTAGTAATGAAATTGTACGCATAATTGTAGCTCGAGGCTTAAATACGTGAGCCAACTATCCTCCCGCGTCCAAAGCTGTGCACGGAGATTTTATTAAGAGCATCCGCGCCCTAGTTATGGATAAAGATAAAAAACCAAAATGGCAGTACACCTTAACAGACCCTCTACTTTCAGCTGCCAGCGCCATGCTTCGTCCACTTGGGAAGCATCCGTTAGATTTTATGGACAAATAAGATGAAAATAAGCTATTTAGGTATGATGCATATGAGCGCGCCTATGACTTTGAGTTTAGCAGCTGCCGCCAAAGTTTCCCAAAACTTTTTTGAGGACAAAATTGGCTCATGCAGTTATTAATTGGACGTGTTAGCATAACTTGAGGGCCACAGCCGGTCGTAGGATACGCCATGTTAATGAAAGAATTTGCAGCAAACCTTCGATATGATATCCTGAACGAAGATATTCTGCGGGTCTTACGCCGATCCTTATTAGACACCATTGGCGTAGCTGCAATCGGGTCCCAGAGTAAGATGGCACAAATTGGCAGCCAGACTGCAAGAATAATGTTTGGTAGCACCCCAACGTCATCTGCACGTTGTTTGTTTGACGGAAATATTGTCAGCGCCGCGGGAGCAGCCATGGCGGGCGCTATGACTATCGACAGCGTGGATGGCCATGACGGAAGCTCCCCTTGTAAAGGCCATGCAGGCTCTGCCATTTTTCCAGCGTTATTTGCCTTAGCTGATGGAAAGGGGTTCACCGGCCAAGACTTAGCCACTTACTTAGCACTGGCCTATGAAATTTCCTACCGTGCCGGGTTAACCCAACATGACACCTGCGCCGATTACCATACCTCTGGGGCTTGGACGGCTATTGGAGTGGCTGCTATGACTGCGCGCATCTTGGGCTGTGAAGAAACACAAATCAACGAAGCGGCAGGGATTGGAGAATATCACGGTCCACGCAGCCAAATGATGCGCTGCATCGATCACCCTACTATGGTGCGCGATGGCGTAGGTTGGGGTGCTCCTACTGGCATCACAGCTGGTTTTTTGGCTCAGAACGGATTCACCGGCGCACCGGCTCTTACCTGCGAGGGCCCACATTGGGAAAGCCTAGGAAATGAGTGGAAACTTGTAACTGACACCCATTATAAACCCTACCCCTGCTGCCGTTGGGCCCATCCCAGTATTGATGCAGCATCTGAATTAATGTTACGCCACAAGTTATCTTATCAAGAAATAGCTTCGGTGGAGATCAGGACATTTCACAACGCCACGCGACTGGCAGGACATAAGCCAGTCTCTGCAGATGAATTTGCATATTCTATAGCTTTCCCAGTTGCATGTATGATTGTACGCGGCCAAGTGGGTGTTTCTGAGCTGGAAGTTTCAACCTTAAAAGATCCTAATATCTTGAGGATTAGTGCAGCTACAACCTTAATTGAAGATGCACATTTAACGCAGATAAGCGAAGGCAAACGGTGGGCACAAGTCTCGATTTTAATGCGAAATGGGACACGGTATGAGGCAGCCCCAGGCACCCCACGTGGGGACACAGATCTTCCGTTAAGCGACGTCGAAATATCAGAAAAATTTCATAATTTTTCTGATCATATTTTAGGTTCCAGCATAGCAAAAAAAATTGAAGAATTTGCCACAAGCTTCGATAAGCTAAACGCCACAGAAGTTCAAAGCCTACTCGATCTTATTCTTACCAAACCTAACCTCTAAAGGTCGCTCAGATTAGATATTGTAGTAAAATTTTAACTAATAGCCCTCACTTGAACTGCTATGCTTGAAGGCGGTCAGCTGTAGTTTGCGGTATCAATCTGCCCTTTGAAGCTAACATATCTTTCAAGTATCGCCCGGTATGGCTGCCCAAAATACTTGCAACTTCTTCTGGGGTGCCTTTGGCAACAATTTGTCCACCACCGTCCCCTCCTTCAGGTCCAATATCAATGATATGATCAGCTGTTTTTACTACATCTAAGTTATGTTCAATTACAATAACAGAATTCCCTTGATCTACGAGTTCGTGCAATACTTCCAGAAGCTTGCGTACATCTTCAAAGTGCAGGCCAGTTGTTGGCTCATCAAGTATATATAACGTACGTCCAGTGCTGCGCTTAGACAATTCCTTGGAGAGTTTCACTCGTTGGGCTTCTCCTCCTGAAAGTGTAGTCGCCTGCTGACCAACTTTAATATAACCCAGACCTACGCGCATCAACGCATCCATTTTCTCTCGGATTGAGGGTACAGCTTTAAAAAACTCTTGAGCAACTTCAACAGTCATATCGAGAACATCAGCAATTGACTTGCCCTTAAATTTTACTTCAAGGGTTTCGCGATTGTAGCGCGCACCTCT
>TARA_B110000259_G_C14034473_1_pt1 | contig 20511 bp, 27 predicted proteins | sample TARA_B110000259 | Tara Oceans TARA_B110000259 (sample SAMEA4397649) | marine metagenome | biome: Polar Biome; feature: [SRF] surface water layer (ENVO:00010504); material: water (ENVO:00002006), including particulate matter (ENVO:01000060) such as... | depth 5 m | reverse complement strand
TATTTTTATTTTAAAATATAAATATGTACTTTTTTATATAATTATCATTTGTGAAAAATATTCTATAAGTAGTCATTATAATAATATATTATTTATTTAAATTTTTTATATTTTGTGTTATTTTTACATATAGATTATAATCTAATTTATCACAATCTATATTGGATACAATTTTATTTATTTTACAATATTTATTTTTCTCATTATCACATAATTTTTTACTAAAACTTTTTAATAGTACGCAACTTTTAGTATGAAATTCTAGGCAATTTTTAAAAGAACATTTTTTTAATTCTATATTAATTTTAGAATTTAAAAATTGTTCTTTTACTTTAACTAACTTTTTTTGTGCATTTTTATATTCAATAGTTTTTTTTAATTTAATTAAATTTTTTTTAATATCCTTAATAAATTTTTTATACACCTTATTGTATTTTTTTTCTAAATCTATATTATTAATATCAGATCTATAATCTATAACTATTTTATTTTTATTAAAATTTTCATAAATTTTATTATATTCTTTATTAGGTTTTAATAAATTGTACTGCTTTTCTAATACGTTTGATAAACTATTTATATATTCACCATGTTTAATTTTCCACTGATTCATTAAATGTTTACATTTAATATCAGTACATTTTTTAGTATCAAATTTATTTTTAAAAATTAATCCACTTTCGTCCTTATATTTAGATAATATTTTATTCATATTCTATTAAATATGTTATAAAAAATAAATTTAAATAGAGTGCTTACAGCAATCACTAATTATATTTTGATATGAAAATATCATAAAATAACAGCACTCTGTATTTTTTTTAAATTTTTTTTGTATTTTCATATAAACTAAAATCACATTTTTTTTCATTTTCATATCCTGGTTTTATTCCGGGTGTATTATGACTTTTAATATTTAATTGATTACGAATATATTTTTCGCATTCTTTTGAATTAACATTATATATTACTTCGTTTTCTATATTTGGATTATTTATAAATTTTATTTTTGTACCATCATTAAACATATCCGCATAATGACTACATACTAAAGAACCAAAACATGTACACCATGGTGTTAAATCATCATCAGTTGCATGTCTTCCGTATTTATGATAAAATGCTTTTTTTGCAGCAGAACCAATAGGATTTCCGCTATTATCTGCATATTTTCTTGCTTCTGGACCTAATAAACAACAAGTATGATGAGTTGAGTCATTGAAACAATGATTAACATTATTATAAGTAGTTGGTAAACCACATTCATTTAAAAGTTTATTATTCATTATAATAATAAATATAAAAAAATCATAATTTACTTATATATAGGTGTAAAATATATAATATATAAATTACAATACAATTAAAATTAATCATAAAAATTACACTAATTTTTTTATATTTAATCAATTTATTTTTATTATTTTTGCACATAAATGGTATATATAATTCATTTACTATATTTGTTTTATAAGAATAACTATCTTTAATTAATGGTGATATTTCACTAGTGTGTACAATTAATCCAGTTATATTATAATTATTATTTTTTTTTTGATTGATAATATAACAATCTAATAATGTTCTAAAAAATCCGGATAAATGTTTTTGAGAAATTATAGAATTATATGCTTTACATTGAACTAATATTATATCATTATTATGTAATTTGCATATAATATCGATACCAGTATCTAATAATACATTATAATTGCGTAAATTTTTATTTGTTTTATATTTTTCTTTAATATGAATTAAATCACTATTCATAATAATACCACTATCAATTAATAAATAATCTGGAACATTTTTCCATAAAAATATTTCTTTAATATCATAATATTCATGTAATTTATTCAAAACATATTTTTCATATTGAAATCCTCTAATACAATTATAATCTAATTGTTTAATATGTTGAGTATAATCATAATTTAACATATTTCTTATCATATAAAGTAATAATAAATAGTTTTAAATATTTTATAAAAATATCTAATAACTATTTATTTTTATTAATTTATTACAAAAATTTATAGGATAAAAATGTTTTTCATATATTAAATAGATTGTTAATTCATTTAGCTTTATTTTAAGTACTCTATTTAATTTATTTGAATAATTATTTTCTTGTATTATTCTATTTAATAGTGAAAATAAGGATATTTTTATTAATTTTAGTATATAATGCATTTTATGAAATTTTATTAAAGATCTTATTTTTATTTCTTCATATGTAAAGTATTTTGCTATTTTAAAGATATATGATATATAATCGTCTACAACTACATTAGGTAATTTATTTTCTTTATAATATTGTGCAATTTCTTCTATTTTTTTCAAAATTATTCCAAATTTCAAGTCTATTGCCAATAACATTAGTTCATATATATCATATAATATTATTGTATAATTATTTGAATTTTCATATTTAAACGATAAGTTACATTTATCTTCGAATAAAACAGTTTTTATAAATTTTTGTCTTTTTAAATATAAATTATTTATAATTGTTATACGATCAATTAAGATATTTATATAATTATTGTTTATTATATTGTTACTAAATGCAATATATATTGATATTTCTTTTTTATATTTTAAATAAAATTTTTTATATAGTTTTGATACTTTAATAATTTTACTTATTACAAATAAGTCAAATTCTATATGACTAGTTATATAATATAAAATATCATCGTTTAATCTTATATTTATCTTACAATTATTATTTTTATCTAATCTTTTTATTAATTCCTTACCAATTTTCCCTGTTTTTAAAACATATCTATTTGTTTTAGGGTTTATGATTTTGTGTTCCATATTAATAATACAAATAAAATATCAAATCATTTTTTATAAAAAAAATATAAAATATATAATAAACAAATTTATCTATCTATCGTCTTTGTCTTTTTTCTGGACGAGGATTATTAATATGAGATAATTGCATTTGAAAATTATGATTATTGCGATATGTTTCAATATCTTTTTCATATTCGCTCATATTTAGAACATTACTCCACCTATTAATACGAGGAATCATTTTATATAAATTATCAATATATGTAATATGTGCCATAAATTCAATATCTTTTCGTTTTAATTCATTTTCATAATACGCAATTCTGTTTTTTGCATATGTCATTTCTTCATTTAATGCTTGTAATTCATCCCTATATTCTTTTTTGATAGATAATGTAGTAAGATAACTTGGATTTGGTGCCTCGTAATATAGAAAATTATCAAGACTTTTGATAGATAGATTAGTTTCATTAATATGTTTATTAATATAGTTACAATCATTATTAAAAGAACTAATATACTCTTTTAGTTTAGTACATTCTGTTTTTTTGTTTTGAATTATTTTTCTAGTATCATAAATTTCTTGGTGAATTTTAAAAGCGGTATTAAGTTCGTTAGTCATGTTATATATAAATAAATATTTTAAATCATTTTTTTTTTATTTATACTAAAACTAAAAAGAATTTTATAATAATTAAAGAAAAATTATCAAAAATGACAATGGAATAATAAATATATATTTATATAGAATGGATTTAAAATCTAAAAAAATATATAAATTAGATAACGGTATTAGAGTATTATTATTACCATTAGATGATACTAAATTAGTTAATATTAAGTTATCAATTTTATTGGGACAAAATCATGAAACTAATAAGACACATGGTATAACACATTATATAGAACATTTAATGGCACATTTTACTTCAAAAAAATATAAAAATTATAAAATTATTAAGGAAAAATTATCAAAGGTTGGTGCTTCGTCAAACGCAAGTGTAAGTGATTATAAATTTAATATATATATATATGGTTTATATTCAAATATTGAAATGTTTATGGATATTTTATCTAATACATTTAAGGATTTTTATATAGATGATAATATATTTTCACAAGAAAAAGAAGCAGTAATAAATGAAGTAACAAATAAATATATTAAAACAGATAGTTATATATTTTATCAAAAAATGAATAAATATTTATATAAAAAAAATTATAAAATATATGATTACTGCGAAGATATAAAATTAATAAATTCATTCGATAAAAAAAAAATCTATAAATTTTTTTATGAATATTTTATATTTAAAAATATGGTTTTAACAATTAGTTTTAATAAAAAATATACAAAACATATAAACAATTTAGTAAAAAAATATTTTAATTTTAAAGATAAAAATAAAAAGAAAAATATAAGGAAAATTCAATATCCTTTACTATTTAAAAAAAATAATAAATTAAGAATAATTAATATTTTTAATAAAAATATTAATTTATATAATAATAGCGAAATAGTTTTTACTTATTATGATGATATTAAAATATATAGTAAAAGATGGTGTGTATTACATTATATAAGTAAATTATTATCTAATTTTGAAGGTCCATTAATGGATAAAATGAGAACAGAATTGGGTTTAGTTTATACTATTAATTTACATATTGATATAGATGAATATAATTCTAAAAATACAAAATGTACAATTTATAGTAGTTGTATTGAAACAAAATTACCATTATTTATTACAAATTTGTTATTATTAATAGATAATTTATCTAAAAAAGATTTAAAAAATTTTAAAAACATTTATAATAAAAAATTAATAAATATAAATGAAATAAATAAAAATAGTATTTTTTCATGGCAACAATATGAAAATAATTTATTATATAAACAAAATATAATAAATAATAAAAAAATATTAAATATTTTTAAAAATATTACAATTAATGATCTTAATAAAGAATTAATTATATTAAAAAAAAATTTTTTAAATAAGGGAATGTTGTTTTATTATTCAAATAAAAATTATAATAAAATAATTAAAGAAAATAAAAATTCTAAAATATTTAAAAATGCTAAATATTCTTTTATAAAATAAAAAAAATGATTATATTAGATTAATTTAATTATTAATCATGTTCAAGGAAACTGTGAATAATATCGATATCAACTACGAAACTAACAATAATAATGTTAGTTTTAAACTAAAATTTGGTAAAGGAAAAGATAGTTATATTGTTGAAGATTCTAAAGAAAGAACAAAATATAGCGAACAATATAATATTGAAGTATACGAGAGTGATGATAATAAAGGGTACAGAATCTTATGTGATGATAGTCCACTGGTAATTGATATTTCAAATATTAATATTAAAGGATGTTCTAATTATGATTATGCAATTGGTTTTGCCGTGGATAATCAAGAACCTGAATATAAAAACGAAGAATCAATTATCCCGTATAATATTGAAAGAGATGGGACAATGTGGTCACTGCCAAATAATAAATATGCAAATTATAAATTTGATCAAAATCCAAATGCAGAATATCAATGGCAAACAAAAAAAGCGTGTGAAGTAGATTATGTGCCTACAGAAAAAGAAAATGAACTAGGACTTGAAAAAACAACAGAAAAAACAGGAATACTCTATATTACATTTATGTTAATGTATAAAGAAAAAGAAATATACAAAACTGATAATTATAGAAGTACAACCCGTGGTATTACAAGAAGTGGTGGTACAACAAGAGGAGGTGGTCTTCGTGGAGGAGATAAACAAGAAGATAGTGATGCCGGTAGATTTGGATATGGCAATGCTGCGACAACTTCATCTATAAAATCTGAATTTAAATATCTAGAAAATACAGAAAGATTTGTATTACCAGTTCGTGTAAGAATTAATAGTAATAGTATTGAAACAAATACAAATTGTTCACAAAATCTTAAGGGCGCAAATGTAAATGAATTAAAAAGAAAGACAATGGTAGTACCATTTTAATAATTATATGGAGTTATAATGGTTTCTTTAAATAATTTATTCATAAAATGATTTTTAACTAATTTTTCATTTTCTTTATATTTTATATTTTTTTTAATATCAATTAAATCATTAACATTATAAATATTGCTATCTATATTATTTAATAAATATTGTTTAACATAAGTATCGACATATTCGTCTGTAATAGTATCTTTATTGTCATAATTACGAAAATTGTTAATATTGTAATTTTTAGTATTATTAGTTATATTTGATATATTATTAAAAGAGTTTTCAATATTAATATCTTTTAAATATGTATTGTTTTTAATATCAAATTCAGTAATAACACCGATTACATTAATATATATAATAAAAAATTTATCATTATTATAATAAACTAATATATTTGTATGTTTAGCATTAATTGTATTATCATGTAATAATAAGTCAATATTTAATAATAAATTATTTTTATTATTATAATTAATTTTAATATTTTTAAGTATACTATGAATTATTTTAATATTATAAAATACCATAATGTTTTCAATATATTGATAAAATTTATTGAAAATATTATGGTGTAAATAATTGGCAGTTATCCAATTACTCCATTTAATATTTTCTGAAATATTAATTAATGTTTTAATATTATTATTAATATTAAATATTTTATTTAATTTATTTTTAAATTCATTATCACTTTTAGGTATAGAATTTATATAATATTTAGGTTTATATTTTTTATCATATAATGTTAAATAAAAAGATTTATTTTTATTAGTAACATTATCATTATATATTATAAAATTTTCTACAAAATATTTAGAACTAATTATAAATATAATAATAATAATTGATAATACAAATATAGGTTTAATAGCTTTCATATTTCTTCTTAATATAATATTATATTTATAATAGAAATATGTATTCAAGAAAATATATAATAGCTATGATATATATAACTGTGTTATTATTATTATTTACGATTAAACCATTTTTATTATTTGATAATAACGGTGATATAAAACATTACAATTATGAAAAAAATAACATAATAAGTATAGAAATAATACTACCAATATTAATAATAATATCATTTATAATATATATGATAATAGATATAGCAATTTAAGAGAATAGTAAATAAATAATATAAATGAAAGAATTGATAGAAGAATTATTAGAAAAGAATAAAAATAAAAATAATATATCTTTTGATAGTTGTATAATAATACATGGAAAAAGCGGGATAGGTAAAACTTATAAAATAAATAAAATATGTGATGAATTGAAACTGAATATAATACATTTTACACCAAGTAATATAAATACTAGCTATGATTTTGAAGATTTATTACAAAAAAAAACTACAACAAAAAAGAATGTAGTAGATATATTTAATAATGTCGAAAATAATAATATAAAAATAATTTTAATAGATGATTATGATATATTAATATCAATAGATAGAACAATAAATTCAACACTATATAATATATTAAATAGTAAAAAAAATAAGAATATATGTATAATATGTATTTGTAATACCGAAATATTAAAAAAAATCGGAAATATAAAAAAAAAATGTAAAATATTTGAATGTGAAAAATTAAATAAAATAGAAATTAAAAAAATACTAAAAAACAATAAAAAAATTAATGAAAAAAAATTAGAGCAAATAATAAATAAAATAGAAGGAAATATAGCAAATGGAATAATTATGATACAAGATGAAAGTAATAAAGAAGTAGATGCAATAATTGATAGTGAATATATTTATAAAAATAATATAAAAATCGATTATATAATTAGATTAATATCTACGGATACATGGTTAATATCATTAAGATTTCATGAAAATTTGATAAATGTTTTAAAAAATAGAAAAAGTGAATTAAAGATAAAAAATTTATATTATAAAAATTTTATTAATGATTTTTGTTTATTTGATTTATTAATAAATAGAAATTTAATAGAACAAGCAATTGATATAATTAGTTATCAAATTTTTATTTTATCGAATATAGAAATTAAAAATAAAACAATAAAGTCAGATAATAACTTTACTAAATTATTGAGTTATTTATCATTACAAAAAAAAAATACTAAAAAAGGATTCAATTTTAATAGTCATTATTATCAAATAGGAAGCTATCATATTAATTGTATTAATATAAATTTGTATTCTTAAAATAGATAAGTATAATTATAGATGGATATACCTAAAGGTCAAACAAATTCATTATTTAATAGTCCTGGAAGAGCATCTGCCGGTATTACAAATACAGCTACAAATGCTGTAAGAAATACTGCTTCAACAGTTACAAATACAATTAAAAATAGTGTGCAAAATATGGGAAATAAACCCGAAACTATAATTGGTTTAATTATAGTTATAATATTTGCTGGTATTGTAGCATGGTTAATGTATCGTTTTGTAACAAGTACTGTGTTTAATCAATCAAAATTAGTTGTAAGTGGAACAAAAATACCTATATTATGTAATAAATTAAATAAATTAAGTTTAGATTATGATTTACCATCGGGAAATGGATTAAAAAGAACATATACATTTTGGATATATATTAAAGATATGGCGCATCAATATTTTAAAAATGTATTATATATTGGCAATGAAACACAATTAAAAGATAGATCTCCTCAAATATTTTTAGATAAACAAAAAAATAAATTATTCATAAGATTTTCTAAAAAACAAGATTTTTATAATAAAGATCAATATCAAGATTCTATAGAATGGGGTGAAAATGGGGGTGGAGGATCAATTGACGAGTTTTTCCAATCAGGTGCTGAAGGTGTTTTAGGTCCGTATACTTCAAGATTCAAAAACTATATGAAACAAGGGGTATGTATTGAATATGTCCCTATACAACGATGGGTACATATCGGTATAGTAATAAATGATTATGGAACAAGTACAGGTGGTAGCATAGCAACATATGTTGATGGTGATTTAGTAGGAATTGCAGGACATGGTGAAACAATGAGAGGTCTAGGAGAAGATTTAGATGGTGTAAATAAATATGATATTACGAATCTAGATTTAGATAAAAACGATAATTTAATAGTTGGTGGAGAACATGATCCGGATAGTACACCTGGATTTGCTGGGTTATTATGTAAATTTACAATGTTTAATTATGATTTAAATGACAGAGATATACATAATAATTATAATGAAGGACCAATAGATAATTTTATGGCAAAATTAGGTTTAGGTGCATATGGTGTTAGAAATCCAATTTATAAAATGCATTAAATTTAAGGATAATTATTTTTATATTATTATAAAGTTTAAAAAAATCATATTATATTAGTAGAGTAATTATAAAAAGTATGATATCACTAATAATTCAGGCGATATTGGGCATATTTGTTGTATTAATACTTTTATTAATAGCATTCATGATATATAATTATGAAAGATTAAATATAATAAAAAATTCAAGAAGTATAAAAAAGAAAATTCCTATATTTAATGGAATTTATGATTACTCTTTGTATCATAATACCGAATATAATACTTTTTTAGCAAATTCTAATACATTTAGAGATTTAGCTCCATCTATAAATCAAGCAGGTGGAGCTGAATATACATATAATTTTTGGTTAAACATCAATAGAAAAGCATTATTAGAATCAAATCCCCATAGCGAAGATATTATATTATTTATGAGAGGAAGTATGTTACAAGTACCATATGCAAATAATGGAACCGGTGGTCAAAATTGTTTATTGGAAAAAAATGGTAAATACATTCTTGTTAAAAATCCTTTAATAAGAATGAAAAATGACGGTACTTCAATTATAGTAGAATATAATACATTAACAAATCCAGATGCATATAGATCTGATGGTACAACATTAATAAAATGTGATACTGGAAAATGGGATGATAGAAATGGTGGTTTATTAGGTGTATATAACATGACATCATCAGAATATGATAATAAATGGTTTATGTTTACCGTAGTAATAAAAGAAATAACGCCTGAAAACGATGTTCTTAATAAGTTCAAAACATCCTGTAAAATTTATTTAAATGGTATTAATATGTTAGATAGAGTAGTCGAAGCACCCTTTAATGGAGCATCTGATAAATCACCTGGTTCTGCTGCAATGAAACATAATAAAGCTCCATTATATTTAAATCCTGGTAATTTATTAACAGATGACAATAATATACTATCTGATAAAATATTCCAAAATAGTGAATTAAGTCCTTTACAAATGTCCGATTTAACTTATTTTAATTATGCTGCAAATGAAAATCAAATTAAATCATTATTTAAATCTGGTTTTAGTAAAGGACCGTTTAGATTAACAGAAAAACCAGGTATTACTTATTATCCAATAGCAAATGTTACTTCCGGAACATCTCATAATAGTGTAAAACAATATTAATAATATATAAAATTAATTAAAAATATTTATATAAGTTAGTATTTAATGAGTAATAGTGGTGGTTTAGTTCAATTAATTAATGATTCTAATACTGACGAATTTTTAGCAAAGAAAGATGATTATGATGAATTGTTTAAAAACTACGAGAAAACAAATAAAATGGCAAAAACAATTAAAAAAATTGATTTTCAATCAGCACCTATTTTATATTCTCAAAATAGTGGAACAAATATATATACATCAAACAATTTAAATGATAATTCAGAAGATTTATTAACAAATACTTATTTTTGTTGTGAATTACCAGAAATATATTCGGATAGAACATTAAAATTTAAATGGATAAAAAATATTGGTTTATCTATTATTAAAGAAGTAGAATTAAAAATTGGAGATGTAACTATGCAAAAATTAACAGCAGATTGGTTAAATATTTGGTATGATTTATCAATAGATAAAATTAAATTTGATAATACAATTGGGAATATCAATAAATTAAATAATCCTGTTATTTTTAATAACAAAAAAATAATTATTAAAAATAATAAATTAGATTTTAAATTTTACCCAAATTCTTCACAGGAAAATAATATACCTTCAATAAAAAAAACAAAATTAACAATACCATTAAATTTTTGGTTTAGTAAAGAATTAAAAACAGCATTACCTATTGCATTTTTTGATACAACAACAATTAAAATAAGTATTACATTAAAAGATGCTGAAGATTTATATACATTATATTCAAATGAACTTGATCAAGATATAAGTCCTTCGTTATATAACGAATTATATAATACTAATTATACATTAAAAGATTTTTTAAAAGAAGAACTTAAAAATAATGTAATAAATATTAATGCGTATATACAAAAACAAGGATTTTTATTAGCAACGGATGAATTATCTTATCTTATATCGATAGGTAGAAAAGATTATATAATAGATGATGTACAAATAATTGAAAAAAGTTTATTACTTAATACAAATATACAAACAATAGATTTAGGAACTATTTCAAAACCAATTAAAGAAATTATTTGGATATTGAGAAGAGAGGACTCTTCTAGAAATTTTAATAATCATATTAATTTTACAGGATCATATAACACAAATAGCGAATATGATATATTAAATAATGCAACATATAAAGTTGCAAATGAACATAAAATTTTTGAAGAATTAGATTCCTCTTATTTATCATATATTCCATGTTTAAATAATCACACAAAAATACCAATAATACCAAATATATATGTATATAGTTTTGCAAAAAACCCCGAAGGACCAGATTCAACAGGACATTTTAATGCAACTAATATGAATAATAAAATGTTATTTAAATTGAACACATTTGATTTAAATGATGAGAACTATAATTTTAATTTAAAATTAAAAAAACTTTTAAAATTTAAGGACATTGATAAATCTTTATCAGAATATAAGGTTAAAATTTTCGTAGTATGTTATAATTTTATAACTATTTCAATAAATGATGCAAAATTAAGATTAATATAATATATGTAATTAATAGTTAGAAAGCAAAATGGATTTAACTTTTTTTATAATATGTTTGATATTAATTTATTTAATTTATTATTTAATAGGTTGTATTCAATCATTAAATAACGAACTTAAAGAAGTTAAAAATAAATGTGTTGATGTTAAAAAGGGAGAAGAATTAAAAGTAAATACAGAAAATATAGAGTCTACATTAAAGGATAAAACAGTAACAACTTTAGATTTAATAAAAAAATTGTTTAACAAATAAATAATTAGTATATTATTTTTATTAGAATATATAATAATATTAATATAACTGATATACTAATAATATATGATAATAAATATATAAATTCAAAAAATAATTTTGGTTCAATATTTGCATTTAATAGATAAACTAACTTGAACCAAAATATTCTTATAAATGAAAATACTGGCCAATTCTTTGAATTTTCTGTTTCTTCAATTACTTGAAAACATAAAGGTTTATAATAATAATATTTATTATTATTATTATAGTTTTGAAAAGTATCCCAACAAAATATTTTTTCATAATTATATTTTAAAATATCATTTCTTAATTTTTTTGTAAATACAACAGAATGTGTATAAATATTTATTATTCCTCTATATATAGATTTTGAATATGGTATAAATAAAAATGGTAATGTTCCAAAATAAAATGATATCTTATTTTCTATATTATTTTTTAAAAAATAATTAATAGTTTCAATATCGTATTTATCTATTTTATCAAATATAAAGTCATCTTCTAAAATCAAAATATTATCATAATTATGTTTTTTTGCATGTTTAAAACAAGTTATATTACAATCTACTAAATCTTTTGCCGTATTTGTTATATATTTACTTTTATTACATTTTTTCCAACCTTTATTAACTAATATATGTATTTTTTTTGTTGGTTTTATATTAATCAATTGTTCTTCTATATTTTTTAATCTTTTAAGATTACCTTCTAAATATATTATATATGTAGCATCTATAGAATCTTCAAATAAACCATTTATATTATTTCTAGTTATTATTTTATAACAATTATTCATTAATATATTATAATTTAAAAAAAAACAAAAATATTACATAACTGTATTTTTAAACCAGTTATATATATCAATTACTGTTCTAGGACCTTTATATTCCGTTAATTTCATACCATTTTTTGTTATTTGTATATGTGGAAATCCTCTAATACTATGTTTCGAACATAATTTTTCATATTCAGGATTAGATGGACCGATTTCAACAGCAAATTTACCTAATTCAGGATGTGTTGAAATTTTACCCCATGTAGTTTTAAAATTAATACAATGACCACAACCTGCCATTGTATATAATTCTAATTTTGTATCATCTGTTGTAAATTTTTCCTTATTTTTTTTAGTCATTATTACGGAAGCACTTGGTATAGTAAATTTATCTAACTTTTCTCTTTTTTTTAATGTAGCAAATGGTTCTTTATTTCCAAAATGTTGTTTATTACAATTTGAAAATGTTTCGATAATATCTAAGTCTCTTGTGATATTATGTATTTTAGAATTATTCATAAAGAGAGGTATTGAAAATACTAACAATAATACCAATAATCCAAGCAATATAATAGTTGTTGTATCAAAATTATTATTTTTATTTGTCATTTATACTAATTAATTAACTAGAAAATAATTTTGTATATAATCAATTTTATTTAAATCTATATTATAAAATAGCAATAAATTATATTCATTTGTTTGATTTAAAATTGATTGAATATTAATATTATTGATTTTAATTAATATTATTCTATCGTCAATATAAGAAATATCTGTTTTATTATTTATAATGTATGATGAATTATTATTAGCGTCTAGAAAAGATTTAAATAAATTAATATCAAATAATTCAGATATTATTACAACAGTTCTATATATATTATAATTTTCATAATAAAAATCAATCTCTTTTAAAAAATCATTCATATATTTACTATTATTTATAAAATATTTAATAATATATATATATATTATTAGATATTCTTAAATAAAATAGTTTAAGAATATAAGTAATACTAAATTTAAGATATGAATAATGATGATAATGATATTATTAAAATCGATTTAGATATTTTTCAAAAAAAAATAAAAAATTATAATTATAATGATATTAATATAGATATTTTAAATAAAAAAAAAATAAATTTAATTGAAAAATTTTCTTGCTTTAATGAAAAATATGACTCTAAATTTTTATGGGAAAAAAAGAAAATGAAAAAAAATGTTTTTAAATCTAGTTGGAATACAAATAAGTCAAATATACATCATAATGCTGAACAACAACCCAATAATGATAAAAAATTATATACTTTTACGACAAATAAATTTAATATAAATAAAGATAAAAAAGCATTTATATCATTTTTAAATAAAATTTCTGATAATAATAAAGATATACTTGGTAATAATATAAAAGATATTATTAAAAATTATGAGAATATAGAAGAATTATTAGATATAATATATATATATATAGGAAAAAATAATGATAAAATATATATTGAATATTTAAAAGATATAATTAATATCAACAAAGATATTTTTTATAATTCCTTAAAAAATACAAAATATATTATAAATGAAAAATATATCAAAAATAATATATTACTTGATGAAAATTATGATGATTTTTGTGATTTTCAAAAAGATAAAACAAAATATTTAAATTTATTTAGTTCTTTTATTGTAATAATAAATGATACAAAAGATAATAATGTTATCAATATTATGGAAAATATAACAAATAATATTATATCAATTATTGATAATTTAGAAAATTCTAAAAGTTATATAATTAATTATTATTTAGAGTTATTATTGATTTTGGGAAAAAAAATAGATATTAATAAATTTAATATAGATATATCTAAATATGATAAATCTACCAAATTTATTTTAGATAAATTTAATTTATAAAAACTTTTTTTCCTAAGTATAATTAGATATAATATTTATAATGCAATCTATACTAACACCTGGATATATTGCTAATTTTGTAATTAACTTGTTTATTTTCATTCTATTATTGTCGGTATATACTTACATTGAAAAATTAGAAAAAGTAGGTAATTGTGAATGTGCATACGAATATCAACATTTAGCATTTATAAAATCTTTTAGTATATTTGCATTAATATTTATAGTATTTATAATGTTTGTTCCTCCTGGAACTTTATTAGCTGACATATTTGGAAAAGAAATAACTAGTGTATATTTGGTTGTTATATTTATATTTTATATTGTATTTGCTGTATATTTGTATATGACAATGAGTTATACAAGAATGTTAATAACTAAAAAATGCGAATGTTCTGAAGATATAAGAAGAGAATTAATATTTGCCGGTTCTACAATTGAAATGATATTAATTGTTTTAATGATATTGACATTATTTGTATTCCCTTTCATATTATCTGGTTTAACTATATTTTTTAAAAATATTAAAATTGCTTCAAAACAAATTGAAAGTAATCTTAAAGACCCTGTGAAAGGTGTTAAAAATATACCTTCACAAATATCAAAAGTTACAGGACAAGTAAAATCTATTGTAAAAAAAACTACTACTGGAGTAAAATCTCTTTCAAAAAAAAATTAAATATTTAATGTTCTTTGATTTTTATTTTTTTTCCCTTTTATAATTTGCATATCTGTTTCATCTTCAATTATTGAAGTTATTTCATCATCACTAACAGATAATGTTTCTATATTATTACTATTTTTATTTATTGTTATATTTTTATGAACATTATCAATAATTGAATCTATTTCACTTATTGAATCACTGTCATCATCTCTACTTACTCTATTATTTTTATTTAAATTACTTCTCATAGAACCATTTCCAATATTATTAAATAATCCACTTACCATACCTAAAATTCCAGCTCCATTATTTTGATTGTTATTTCCTGAAAAATTATTTACTTCCTTTCTATTATTTTGTGGTAATATATATTCTTTTGCAGCTGCTTGCTGAAATTGTTTCATTAATTCTGGATTAGACTTTAAAACATTTTCAACATCTGGAAGTTTTTGTTCTTTAAACATTCTATTTGTAAGATGAAACATAAATGCACTTCCTGATAAACTTATTAATAATCTTAATTCGGGTGGCATTTTTTTACCAGTACTTTTATACTTTTCATGTAATTCTTCAAAAATATCATCATATTCAGTTATACTATCGTGTACTTGATCAGACCAACCTTCTAATTGTATCGCCATAGGGTCATATCTATTATTTAAATACTCTCCTGCTGTAACAAAAGCCATTAACATTTTTCTAGAAAATTTAATACTATTATCAATTTCTTTTTCATTAATAATTTTGTTATATTCGAGTCGCATTTCTTCGATATCCGAATTTAAATTAAATTTGAATGGTATTTTATAACCTCTTTGTTCTAATCTGTCTATTTGATATATTATTTCTTTTTTCTCTTTTATTGTACTACTTCTATTTGATTTATTTTTAACAACACTATTTCTAGAAACTGAAGAACCTGTACTGCCGGAATTTACACTACTATCACCACTTACTGAACCATTACTACTTGCACTTTCTCCACTCTCACTCGAATCATCCTTAATAACATTTTTTTTCTTTTGTTTTTTACCTCTAGAAGAAGCAACTGATTTACTACAATCAGACGAAGTATCGCTTGCTGATGAAACAGAATTTGCACTAGATGCCGAAGATGATGATATAATATCATCACTTATTTTTTTTTTGTTAAACATTACATCATCACCCATTCTTAAATTACCACCAGAATTGTTGCCATAATGTTTAATATTATTATTATTTCCTCTATTTAAATTAAAAATTTCATCTCTTGAATCATTTCCAAAACTCATAATATATATATATTATAAATTTTATATGTTTAAATAAAAATACGCAAATTATATAAAATTATATTTAATAATAATAATTAATATATAATGTATTATTTTGATTTTTCATACAATAAAGATAAAAAAGAGTTTGTTACAATTAATATACCAGATGGTGAATGTATAGGAAAACAATTATTTAATATAGGGTCAGCATATACATATTCTGTTAATAATGAAAAAAAATTAGTATTTTTAAATTATTTTGAAAATAATTTAAAAATAAGTTATTGGGAAAAACTATTTGGTGATAAATTAAATATTATTAATTATGATTTATTTTCAAAAATACAATTTAAAATTATTGAAAATAATAATTCTATTATTAAAGAAAATAATAAAGATAATATATATCTAAAAGGTGATTATTATAATTTTATTAATTTTAATAGTAAAAATAACTCAACAAGATGTTTTTTAAGACATTTAGTTTATTCTAATGAAGAATTTATGTATTGTTCATATAATATATATAATTCTATTAAAAAATATTTTGAAAAAATGAATAATGATACATGTTATGATGACGATATTGTATCTTTACATATTAAAACAAATGATAATAATATACAATATTATAACGATGCAATTAAAAGAGCAAATAAAAAAAATATAGTAATATTTTCCAATAATATTGAATGGTGTAAAATAAATAAGGATTCTTTTGATTTTGATGATAAAAAATTATATTTTGTTGATATAAATATTATAACAATTGAATTTATTTTAATGTCTATGATTAAACATAATATTATTTCAAATTCGTCTTATAGTTTAATGGCTTCTTATATTAGTTATTATGATACAAAAAAAATAATCATTGCACCCAAATCTTGTATAAATTATCACGAAGATATAACAGATATTATATAATTTATATTATAATTTATATAAATTTGTAAAACTAATATTATAAACCATATCATTAATATTTCCAATTATATACCATAATTCTATAGTATTATTTATAAATACTATATAATAATGTATATTTTTTTCATTATGTTTAAAATAAATTCTATCACACATAACATTACCGACCATCATTATATTATTATCTGTTAATTTTGCAATTTTTTCTTTTAATAATGTTAAGGTGTTATTAGAAATTTCATACCAATTATTATAACATTCTTTAAATAATTCTATATCATTATTATCAAAATCTCCATTATATTTATAAAAATAAATATTATTATTTGGATAATTGATAAATTGATTGTAATCCATTTATAATAATTTATTTAATATTAAACTCATTTTTTTATTTTTGTAAAATTAATTAAGAAAAATATAATGCAACAATCCACAACATTGCTTGGTAGAATTATATTGAAATGTCAAAAATTATCAGGTATTGATAATGAAAACAGTAAAAATGAAACTAAAAAAGTAGCCTACTTTAAAAGAATATAACGAGTATTGTAAACATTTTAATATAAAAACTTCTAATTCAAAGAGTAAAGTTAATAATGCAATAAAAAATATTCAAAATTAAAAAAATAATAAAATTATTAAAATATTAATAATAATATAAAAAAAAGTTTAACGCCCCCAACAGGGATCGAACCTGTGACCTAACGATTAACAGTCGTTCGCTCTAACCAACTGAGCTATAAGGGCGGTGAATTTCTTCACAATATAATATATATTATAATCCTTATATACTTTATTAATTATTTAAAAACAAAATAATATATATATATATAATGAATAAAAGAATCCTTATATTTTTTATAATTAATATATTTGAAGTTTATTCTTATAATTTTAGTTTATTTCCGTTTATTCATAGATTATTAACTAAAAATAATGAAAAAATAAAAGATAATAAATATAATGAACAAATAATGCGAAATAAATACAATGAACAAATAATGCGAAATAAATATATTTTAAGTAGAATTTTATTAGATAAAAAAGTAGATAAAATTGTTGGAAAAAAGGATATAACAAAATAATATAAAAAAAACTATAGTATTATTAATAGGAATGTATATTAATTATGTTTATAAAAATTAATAGTAAAAAAATGTCAATTACCTTGTGTAAATTATTTTTTAAAACTCCAATTAACAGATCTCTAAATAATAGTGATTACAATTGGATTTATAGTATGAAAAAATTTAATTATAATGATTGTGGTTGCAATGATATATCGGAATGTAGAAGTAATAAGAAATTAAAAGAATCTGTAACTGATATTAATTATAATCTAAGTTTATTAAAACAAATGTCTGTAGTAAAGAAAAATTATATGTAGATTGAAGTTTTTTTTATATAAGATATTAATTATATTAATATTTTATGTCATATAATATTATTGGTATTCCTAAAGAATTAAAAGAAAATGAAAAAAGAATTATTTTTAATCCAAATGAAGTAGAAAAAATAATCAAATTAGGTTTTGATATAATTATTGAAAAAGATGCAGGAATATTATCAAATTATAGTGATTCAGATTATCAAAAAAAAGGTGCGAAAATATATGATACTATAGAAGATATATATAAAAAAGCTAATATTATTTTTAAAGTTAAAGAACCACAAGAATATGAATATTCGTTAATTAAAGAACATCATACTATTATTGGATTTTTTCATTTTGCTGGAAATGAAAAATTAAAAATTAATATGCTTAAATCAAATGCATGCTGTGTTGCATTAGAAAGTGTAACTATTAATAATGAATATCCAATATTAAAAGAAATGTCAATATTGGCTGGGGAAAATGCTTTAAATATATCATATGATTTTCATAATAAAACAATTTTTAATAAAAAATTGGTAATAATTGGTCTAGGAAATGTAGGAAATGCTGCTTTATGTGAAGCAGTAACTTTAAATTATAATAATATACATTTAATTGATTTAAATTATAATAAATTAAATAATTTAAAAATGATAAATAATTCATTAAATATTTATGAATACAACGAAAAAAATTTAAATGCAATAATGAAAAATGCTGATATTGTAATAGGAAGTATATATACAGATGTTAAAAAAACTAATAAAATTATAACAAATGAATTATTAGATTTAATGCATAATTATTCTATTTTTATAGATGTTTCAATTGACCAAGGTGGTATGACAACACAATCTATAACAAAGACAATTGAATCTCCGTATAATATATATAATAAAAAATATATATATTGTGTACCAAATATACCATCTCTAAGTGGTAATATGGCAACGAATGCATTATCAGATATTGTTTTTAGATGTTTTAGTGAAATATTGAATAATGTTATTATTAATAAACAAAATATGAAAAATATTATAATTACTGATAATAATTTAAAAAAATCTATAAATATTAATAATGGTATGGTATTAAATACTAATATTTGATTAAAACAATATATAACAACTTTATAAAAGATACTATTGCAATTTGTAAAATATATGCAATAATTTATATATAATATACTTAAAAAAATTAAAATGAAAAAATAATTTATAAAATGATTATAAATTAAGATATAATACTAAAAAATGATAAATTAGTAGATATATTATATTATCATAAAAATGTTTGATATTAACTTTTACAAAATATTTGAATTCGTTAAATATAACAATATAAATGATTATAAAAATATTAAAGATCGACAAGAACCGGATGTTGTGAAAAAAATAAATGCTTCATGTGTTATTAATAGAGGTATAAAATGTAAAATTGCAAGAGAAAAAAAAATAAAAACAGAAAAAGAAGAAACTTTTAAACTTTTACTGAAATAAATAAATACTTAATGTGTTATTAATAGAGGTATAAAATAAATTTTAAATATGTAAATAAAATTGTTAAAAAATAATATAA
>TARA_B110000259_G_scaffold72802_1_pt1 | contig 20635 bp, 15 predicted proteins | sample TARA_B110000259 | Tara Oceans TARA_B110000259 (sample SAMEA4397649) | marine metagenome | biome: Polar Biome; feature: [SRF] surface water layer (ENVO:00010504); material: water (ENVO:00002006), including particulate matter (ENVO:01000060) such as... | depth 5 m | reverse complement strand
TTCTGAAACAACCTTAACCATAAGTTCTCCAACCTCAGCCTCGACAGCTCCTTTAAGTCCAGCAATTTGAGCTTCAAGTTCTGCTATTTTGTCATAGACAGAAATTGGTTTTTGTTCTGGTGATAAGAATCCTGATGCAATATTAGTTGCAATGTGAGCATAGTAATTTTCATTTGCAGTAAATGCATCACTAACGTGAGTAAATACTCCTTGTCCTGTTAATTCCTCGGTAATTTGTACTTTTGCTAATTCAGCAGTATTCACTTGAACTACTGCAGCAACATCAGTTGTATCGATTGCGTCTTCAGGGAATGAAATTTGAATAGGCTCTGACCAATCAGAAAGTATTGGGTTAGCAGGGAATCCAGCCTCAGAAACAGATTTAACTCTAATTTCTACTAGTTCTCCTTGATTAATTGAAATATCTAATTGATTAAAGTTAATCTCTTGTCCATCTTCAATTTTACTCTCTTGCCATGTAAACTTCTTTTCGATCGTTCCATCGCTATTAATAGTTTTAGCTCTTGCTCTTACTTTACCTTTATGTTCATTCCAGTTTGAGAAGATAGCAGACTTTTCTCTACCATCAACTGTAAACTTAAGTTGTGAAGCTTCAGCTGCCTTACCAGATGTTGATAAGTATCTATATTGTACTAAAAATCGTACAACCTCTTGATCTAATGTATCAGCAACTTGTTTTGCAGTAGGTACTTTCCAGAAACCTCTAACTCTATATTTAGGGTTAATGTTTTGTGCGTTTGATGAAGACGATAAGGCTTGTATTTGAGTTACAATAGAGTTGTATAATTTTGCCTCGGAAGATCTTTCGTTGATCAGTGCAATTAACTCATTCTTGTCTTTATCTTTTTGTACTCTAGATTGATATTTAGTACTAGCAATAACAGATCTCTTTTTAGTGATCGTATCGTCTAGCTTTTTAATAGCCTCTTGTACAGATATTTTATCAGCAGATAATTTCTTAATTTTATCAGCAGCATCATTTTCAGTTAAATGCTTGTTGATCTGAATTACTTTAAAGTTATCTCCATTTAATACAGGAGCATCTGGTGTAACACCAACTGTCGCTGGAGGAATATTATCCTCTTTAATAGATGTGATAAACTTACCGAAATCAGCTACGTTATCTTTATAGAACGAAGATAATAAAATAATACTACCATCGTCTTGTAATACTTCTAAATCGTTTGAATAGAATCCAACACCTGGAGACCATTTCTCAGCTAAGATTTTTGATTCAGGATCAATTGCTTTTACAAACATTAAGATTCTTTCATCAAATCCAACTGGAGTTTCAATACTTAAATTATTATCTTCAGTCTTGTATATTGATAAAATGCCTCCGTCTATTTTAATAGCTTCATATCCCTCGATCAATCTAAGCTCAACCTGTCTAGTTGAAGCATCTAATTTGTCGATTACATACCTAGTGTTTTTAGAACCACCATGGACCATCAATTGATCTCCAACGCGTAATAATTCAGTAGAGTCTAAGTCTTTGTTATTATCTGAATAAGTTAAGCTATCTAATGTATATAATTTTATAGCTTGTTTTTTAGTCACACCAGCTTCAATAACTTCTCTCTTAGAATTTGAAATTGATAGAACATCAAACTTTCCAGTATACTGTGTAGTTCTGTAAGGCATATCTCTCATCTCTTCATCAAGAGTATATGCTATATTATTATTGACAATGTCTCTAATTGCAGTTAAGTAATCAATACCATCTTGGTTTCTATAATTATCATTAAAGAAATCTACAGCAACTTGATTAGTTCCATCAAACAAAATTCTTTTAACAAGAATTCTCTCTGTGTCGTTTGGAATTTGACCACTCACATCGATTGATGTTGTTAACATTGGGTTTAAAAAATCCTCTGCAAAATAATTCGGCTTAGAAGCAAATGCAGTCGGCCTAGATAAAGATGTGATATCGTTAGCAGCAGTCTTTAAAGATGTAGTAATAATATTTTGGAAAGTGCCATCTGGTAATTTAACCTTAGTGCTACCCTTTCCTAATCCAGCAAGCGCTTTAAGATTATTATCTAATCTTAGTAATTCTTGCTTCATATAACCAAATCCTGGTATAGAAACTATTTTAGTACCTTCGTCAGTTAGTATTTCTAATGGAATAGATTTCGCATTAGTAGTTACTGCTTCGTTGATTCTTTCAAATGTCTTTAGAGAATTAGTATTAATTTCTAAAAGCTTCTTTAAGGAATTAGATATGGAATTGTTAGTGTTCATATTATCTTAAAATATCTACTTCAAATACATAGTTTATTGGATCTATACAAACCAATTCAATGTAAGGTTTAGTCGTTATTAACTGTGATGGGTCGATGTCAGCAATGTTTATCCAACCTCCAGATTTGTTAGTCAAAATCTTTATGTTGTTACCATTTACATCAATAGTATCTATCGCTATTTTAAATACCTGACCTTTCTTCCACCCGTTAGTGGAATCATCAATGTATATATCTAGGCTACTATTTAGCGACTCGTTGTTTAATACATTATTCAGACTTAATCTATTAGTGTAAAGGTTTAACTTAGCCCATACTCCATATTGATTAGCTGATGAATTTTCAAATAAATTAGTTGATGTTAAAGCTCCGGTTGTAATACCAGAAGCAATATCCCATTTATATAAATCAGATACTACATAACCTTCAACCTCATTATTAACTTTAATTTTACCAGGTATTGATTTATCAACTGTAGTTCCTCTACCTGCAAATATTACATCTGTATTATATTGTAATTCTACTGGAATAGTTCCGTCAATTAATGAATTTATTTTATTATGAGCATTATTAATTAAAGTTAATAGTGCATTTGAATCTCTTAATTGTAATGAGGATGCAGTGAAATCGTCTTCGACTTCTTTAATCCTAGCTTCTAGTTGAGCTGCTTGAGCTGTTCCTAAAATAATGTTTTCTAAACTAGTTAATCTATCAGCAATCTTACCATATCTATTGTTAGCTTGTAATAGTAAATCAGTGGCATTCTCAAGCGCTGTAGTCGTGTCCATGAATAAATCCATAGAGAATGTAGTGAAATCATTTATACTAGTCTCAACGCCTACATTATCAAGAGATGAATTAAATTTAAGATTTAACTTTAAAGAATATGCATTACCATTTAGACCAGTTACTTCGTTTGGCTTAAATTTAATTTGTTCATGAATCTTAGATCCAGGGCCATAAGCATCTGTAATATCATCTAATATTAAGATACCATATAAGTTTGTAGATCTATTCGCAGGTACAGAAGCGCTATATAAATCATAATATACTAAAACGGCATTAAATCTAAACTGTTGTCCGGTTTTTGCATAATCCAATAACGACTTAACGTCTGGATTGTTTTGGATCTGCTCATAAGAAAGAGTGTCCCAATCAATTTGTACAGAATTTGTAGCATTTGTTTGTACATCATAATATGGTCCTGAGTTCAGGGTCCATTGATCTACAATAGGTAACAGATCAATATTAGGATCTGGGTGTGTTTGTCCCTCTCTACCTTCTACATTTACAGCTTCCGTATCACTAAGATACATTTTAGTTGCTGTTGTATTATAGTCAGTGGGCTTAAACAATACTTGAGGTGTATAACCTACCGATGTCGGCACGTTAATATAAACTTCATGATAAGTATTACCCTGGTAAGCAACGTCATTCTCTGCGTCGATGCTACCTAGATACTTTACTACTCTGTCATAGTTTGCTCCTCCTAAAATTGCGTTATCATTCTCTGCATAATCACCAGTTGAAGATTCATTAGAATCAGTTGGTCTAAAATCAATTGCTCCTAAAGAGGATAACCATTTAAAAAAGATCTTCTCTGCATCTGATTGCATGAGGATTGGATCATAGTCATCATCGTTTAAAAGAAGCTCTTCTAAATTTAATGCGTAATTTTGGAATGTTTGTGCGAAATCCACATTCGGCATATTAGCGACATAAGGTTGCCCTGACGCTTGCTTTAGATTTGCTGTGAAATCTATTGCGTTCGAGCCATTTGTAGACTGTGTGAAATCAGGTAGGTCTAGTAAAGCATATTTACTAAACTCAAAATTGATATCAGCACTATTAAATGCTCTAGTAATGTCTCTTGCCGATGAAGCAAATGCATACATCGTGCCGCCTTGCGGCTGTGGTATTCTAACTAACGGAGTTGCCATCTACAGTTTCGGTTTTTGTTTAATTATGATATAGTTGCCTTGTGAGAAGCAATTACATACCATTTAGTGTTAAAACATCTAAGTGTTATTGTTGAGTTAACCGCATCTAGTGCTATTTGAGTTGCTTGCAAAGAAGCTCCTGTGTTTGCGCCTAGCGATATACTTGCGGATGCTACACTTATTAATGTAACCTCTTGTCCGTCAACTCCTACAGGAACTACAAAGTTACCATTAATAAAGTAAGTACCTTTATCTAAACTCGATGGAGCTAAATTAGTAGTTGCAGCAGTTGCCGTACCTACAACACCAGACTTGATGATTGAACCACCAAGGTTGATAGATTGAGTAAAGCTTGCAGCTGTACTAACATTCATACCTGCTGAGTTTACAACCAATAAAGACGTACCGTCTATTACACTTAGTTGTTGTGCTGTAGCTGATGTTAAACCTGCCAAGACGCCAGTCACGGGGTTTAATAAAGCTGCTACAGATGCTAATTCGTCATTCAATAATTCGAAGTTACTATTTATAGTTGGTCTCGAAGATGATACCGAATCTGTACCTAAAATTTCAGTAATGTTTGCCATTTTTAATTATTTTACTTTTAACATGTTGCGTTTTACAACGTTCTTATTTCCATACGTGTCTTCTGCTTCTAACTGGATCGAGTAATCACCCGGTTCCTGAAAAATGTAGGTAAGCCACATATTATTATAGTATATATCATTAATTTCTGGGTTAGTTATATTGGTGATAGTCCATTTTGGCTTTCTAGCACCAGGAAACTTAGAAATGTCAGTTGATATAGTTAAATGCGTAGATCTTTCGACCGTCGCATAGTCTTTAAATACTTTTACGTTATCCCAGGTTGGATTATAGTGCTTCGTGTGTACTTCGCCGTGTATTTTCCCAGCATCATAAATACTATTCACATCAGCATCCTCAATCATTACCGTTTCAAAGTCATAGGTTTTAGAATAATCTTGTCCTACACATAATATATGATAAAATGTATCGGCCGTGTCTATGTCATCATCGCTATCAACGTCTTTAAATATAGGGTTGTAGTTAAACTTAGAAATTATAGGATCAATTGAAGCCTCTAATTCTGTACATATAACTTGCCATGCCGTAACGTCGTTTGACGTGGTTGGTGTTGCAGCTTGCAATACATGTTTCCCTGTTCTAATAACGTTTGTTTTTGGATCCTTATGTGTAATGACTAATGTATCACCTGTTGCAATATACATTATTTTAAATGATGATGTTAAATCTGGCCCAACTCTTAAGTTTTCCCACCAGTTATGCTGAGTATCTTTCCATCTAAATCTACATTCATCCCATTGATAAGGACCTGTAGTTTCTGAATATCCAGTATCTGAAAATACATCTCCGTATCTTCTAACTGTAGAAAATCTAACACCTTGGTCCTCTTCAAAATGCACGTAGTTCGCTCTGTCTAGTGTTTGATATAGAGTTGCTATATTATCCTCTACTTTCGCAGTGTTGTCTTGTGGCATGTCCCAATAGCCTCCAGACTTGTCCCAGTCTAAAGATTTAAGATTCCATGGGGTTACGTTACCTTTATCATCTGTTTCTAACCATTTATACACACCATATAATTCTATCTCTTTGAGTTTAACCTCAAACAAATCAGACTTCTTATAGTATGACATGTGTCCGAACAGATCATATAACCTCATCTCTACTGTATAACTTCCAACGTATGGTAAACTAAGTGCTAATCGTTTATAGTCGTCTATCGGACCTCTATATACTTTAGACCATCCATTAGGCCCGTCGATTAACCATTCGATTTCATATATCCAACGTTTCCACCAATTATCCCAAGTTACTTTTAATTGAGAGTTTGCATCAACTGCGTCATCCCAAACAAATTTAGCCTCATCCCAGACGTCGTCATAAGATTCCATAGAATCTAAAATAACAGGACATCCGATTGGTGTATTAGATTGTCCATAATTTGAGTTATATGATTCTAAATTTCTATCATGATACGTTTCATAAAACTTTTCAAATACTAGCTTATGGTCTGTTCTTTGTGCAGTAGTTAGACTAGCCTCTTCTCCAATTCCTAATGTTAATAATGTATCGTAATTAGTACTTGTATCATCATGGTCCAATAATGATTTTAAAACCAATGATGTATCTTCAATAAAAAGATCTCTATCTTTTGGCCATACATCAAACTTAACCTTATGTCCTTCTGTGAAGAATCCAATTGGATTTTGAATCTTCCACATGTTTATATTCTTCTGAGTGAAATAATCACCCTCTCCTGTAATATCTACAATCTTAGCCTCTAGTGGTAAGAAATCTCTTTGTAATCTATTCTTTAAACCGTATAATTTGATTAATACTTCTTCTGGAGTAAAATCAAAGGTTTCAGTAACATTAGCAAAATCCCATTCATCAAAAGTTCCATTAGGCTCATTTAATCTATATACTAAAGAGAATCTACTAGTTTTCTTTTGAGTTTTTGAAGGTACTTTGAATCTTAACTTCTTTCTAGTCATTTCACCCCTAACTGAAGAGTTAGGTACTGGTATGCCATGTAGCTTACCAAAAGTCTTAGAACTATTATCTACATTAATCCAATATTCTTTAAGAGTAATCTTATCATAGCCAAAGAAATCAATTGCATTTAATATAGCCTTATATGTACCAACAAACGGTTTAATATTATTAAGCTCTAACAACATCTCCTTTCTCTTCTGGTTTAACAGTTGATAGTCAGGATGCATTTCAGAAATATCATGTGACTTAAATATCATAAAGTCTTCAGTCTCTAATGAAGCGCCTAAGTTAGCTAATAAAACTTTAAATCTTTCATCTTCACCTTCAACTTCACCATAAATTTTAATACGAGCAACTATTACATCACCTGCTTTAATTAATAAATGTCTTTTATGAATACCAGGATTTTCGGAAGATACTGCAATATTAACTTGTAATGCAATATTAGTATTGTCAGTTATTGTTTTAACATAACTAGCATCTTGAGATATTATATTATTAAAAGGTGCTAATTCTAATTCTTGTGTTTTATGTGCAACCACAAAGGCTTTACCCTTATCCATTCTAGTACCATACATGATGACATCTACTGACTCATCAACTGCTAATAAATCCCATTCAAACTTAAATTTAGTAATAGTTCCATCAGGTGATATTGGTGTATTAATAACCACATCTCCCTTATGAATACATTCTTCTAAAATAAAAAGATTGACAGTTTCATATAGTGCAGCAGATACCTCTGGTAAGTATATAGAACCAGTCCATATATTATTTTCATCTTGAACTAATTGTAGTTCTGATTTTGTGCCGTTAAAGAATCTTAAATTATTATACATATTATCTAGTTCTTTCGTCGTCTTTTTCTACCGTGTAGTTACCAAAATTCTTTAAGGATCTAACCTGATCTAGCAATGCTAAGAAATAATCATTAACAAATATAAGAAACTCTCTCATTGTTTGATTCCTTCTAATGTGCGGCGAAACTTGGTTATTCAACAAACCATGTTTCTTATAGTCATATCTAACATTAAGATTTTCATCTTTCCTGTGTTTAGAAATCTTATATAGTCTCTTACGTTTATATACTAATAGGTCTTTAAATAAACTCATTATTTTGTGGATTTTCTATTTCCAGCTTGTACTCTAGTGTAAATAGTTCTAGGTACTGGCGTTGAGTCAAAATTAACAGAAAGTGCTGCTTCGGCATTCATCAATGCGTCATCTACGATAACGTCTCCATCTCTGTCTAGCCATCCGCCTCTAAAGACTGCAACTTCTTCCTTGTCCATAATAATATCTCCCCATTCATCTAAACCTGCTATGCTATATGGAATAACAGTAGTTGCATCAACATTTACTGTCTTAACTTCCTCTATTTGCTTAAAGAAAATATATTTCTGTTTACCGTTCCCGATTTCTTCTAAAACAACAGGCTCTTGTGGCACAACAGTTACTGTTGTAGATTCATAATAACCTAATCTTCTTGCAGTCTCTTCTGTTTCAGATATAAATCTAATATTAACCGCATCAATTCCATCGATAGTCTCTAGGATATAAACAATATCCGACTTAGGTAATTTATCTCTTCTAGTAACATTAAGCATGTAATCACTTACAGCCTTTCTAACGTTAGTAAATATTTCTTGTTTTGTATAACCCTCAAAGTATCTAATATTAATATCCATACTGTACTTTCTAACTTTAGGCTTTACAAATATAACTTCAGTAGTAACCATTTGTTGACCACTATCCTGAATTACTTGTGACATCTTATCATATTCGTTTTGATCGAAGAACATTTCGCTAATTGGGATTGAGAAGTAATCTTGTTCTGCTAATAACTTTCTTGTAGCATCTGGAATTGCAAATATGTAAATCACATTATCATCATCTAAATACTGATCATCAGTCGTGTTGTAAGCATCCACATACGAGAACATTCCATATCTTGATAGGAAATACTCATAATTATCTGGCGTTGCTAGAACGTATGATTTAGACGCTAGAGGCGCTAATAGTTTTGTAAACTCAACAGACTCTTTATCAGCCCCCATCTTAGGAGACGATGTTACTGCAAGTTCTAAGAATTCATTCAAATCAAATTCATCTCCGTTAGAATCAGAACCTTCTGCATCCCATTTAAAGGTAATATCTTGTGCATCATCTAAGTTTCCTTGGAATCCTGCATGTTTAACGTATTCTATTTCTATTAAATTTCCAGCACCAGGTATTGCACCGAAGTTACCAGTTCCAAAATAAACATCCAAACCACCGGAAATACCAGTCTTAAGGATATATGCTTTTTCTTGATTTAATATGTCATACATTGAATCGTGCTTTGTCCATTTCTCACCGTTAACTGAAACGCTAACTTTAGAATGATCTGTTAAAGCACTTGTTTGTATATTATATGACTGCATTGGCTCACCAGTTCCAGTAAAGGTTTGTTTTTCAAACTTACCCTGTATGATTGCACATTTTATATTATACTTATTTGACTTTTCTAATCTAACCTTTTCTTGTGAAGTTAATAACGTATAAATTAATCCATTTAATTCACATTTTAATTCTGATCTTGCATCAATGTTTAATCCAGTCCCTGCAATCTTAGTAAGATCCGCTCCAACTTTCCATCTAAATTCAACCTCACCAGTTGCTGCGAAGCCTCTGGTCGCATCATGTCCTGTTAGTCTTGATAAACCATAGATAGATTCAGGCTGTTGTGCAGTGTATATGTTTTGCTCTACTAAAGAGTCTTCAATATAGAACATAACCAATTCACCTAATTCTGCCATAACAGAAATAATCTGAGCAAATGGCGATGCTTCAGTAAATAGAGTATTCGCACGCTTGTATACTCTAGCGATATATGTTCGAGCATCTGTCTTAATTTGATTAGACGATGTTCTTAGTGTGCTTAAAAATTTTAGTTCTGCCATTAGTTATTTATCTTAAATTTACTTTGATTATATACTCGTTGTTAACAGTAATATCAATGAACGCCACATCTCTAACTTCACCTTTCATAAACTTAACACTTACACTAACATGATACTTACCTGCAAGAGGTACGTAGTTAGCAAATTGTTCCTGTATTTCGTTTTTGATTTGAAATTCATTCTGACCTAAACTATAAACAATATCTTCTAAGTTACAACCAAATCCTGGAGTACCTAAAACATCCCTCTTTCTTGTGAAAAGAACGGTTTCTATCTGAGCTAGTAATTGTTCAACTTCACTTACGTTTTGAACAATACCAGTTTGATAATTTGGGTCTCCTATGTATTTTATATAAAAATCCATTTATATATGTATTCTACTTTTTTATGAATGAAACATCCAGTCCACTCCTTCGTCTCCTTTTATCTCTTCAACAATTGACTCTAATTCGGTGTCTCCCATGTCTTTTATTGCGTCGTAGTCGAATTCTACATTACCAGGTAATGCAAATTTAAAAATACCAAGCTTAGCGCCTAGTGATTGCTTAATCTTAGCAGAACAATATCTAAAAAAGATTTCGTCGTCAAATAGTGCACAATCCGGAATTGTTTCGTACACATCAAGTATCACATCTCCCTTCGGAGTGTCTCCCATAATCTTTAACTCTCCAGTAAGTCTAGAGTAATTAAAAGAGATTGGGTTATTCATAATCTGTCTTGCCATGTCAGCTAAAGACTGATTTAATACGTAATATTCTAGTTCTTGTGCTGATTCAGCAGGCCCAGATCCTTCATACATTCCTCTAAATAACATCTTTTCTAAACCAAAGTCTCCACCAGCTTCAAATCTAATATCCATTCCTCCGCCAGTTCCGCCCCATCCAGATTTAATATCATGTACTCCATAAACTGAAAATACAGAACCAGATCCATCAACACTTGCGTTTGGTAGATTTAATGTTCTATTAGCTTTAAAGTAAGCTGACTTAAATGCAGAGTTAGGAATATGATAGTAATTTTCAGATACTGAATCTTCATAGTTTTTATAGAACCATTTCTTAGCTCTTGTAACTATATTAAGTATTTCTCTTTGCGGTAAATTAACCGGAACCATACAAGCCCCTGTTAAGTCATCACCTAGTTCTGTTAGGAAAGCATTTAAACAGCTATCGCCAAAATTACGTCCGGCGTTTAAGTTATTCTGATTGCCACTTCTAATTTCACTCATCTTATGATTTTATTTTTTTACTTACCACAACTTCAGTCTCATCAGAGAATCTAGCATGTGGTCCAACTCCGCCTTCTCTAAATATTCCACCTTCCATTCTACCTTTAAAGATACCATCTCTTCCAAAGACAAAACTGTTTTTTATAGTTACACTTCCGTGCACGAAGCAAGATTCTACTTTTGAATCCATTATTGTGCACCCTTTATATATTTGTGATCTCAGGATTTGTGCCCCGCTTACTTCACCTCCATATATTGCGCTATTTTCTATATTACCTGATAATTCACAATCAACAAACTCAAATCCGCTTAATAAATAAGCACTTTCAAACTTACCATTTTTAACTTGGACTGTTGAATAATCTGAATCGTAGTTAATAATTCCTTCTATCATAGTACCGTTTGATAGCAATTCTAGTACTTTATGTTTAAATCTATCCCATTGTACACCAATGACAGTAGGATGGTCTTGTAAATCAACTAGTATATCTATCTTCGGCCAATGTTTATTTACAGCAGTGTAATCTCTTAACATCGCCATTAGAGGTTCATTCTTTCTTAAGATACGTTGTAATTCAATTTTATTAGCATGGCTGAACTTAGGATCTCTACAAGATCTCCATATAGCCATAATAAACACATCAGCTAATGTTAGAATATCTTCTTGCCTCTTTTCATAATCTTTACCGCCAATATATCTAAACTCTAAATAATTACTTTGGGCCTTTTCAAAGTTAATACCATAATATTTAGTATTAGCAAATGTAAAGTTGTCTTTATTAATTAAGTCAGCGTTATAGTAGAACGCTTCGTGTTTAGGCATAATCCATTTAACAGACTTTGCATAGGTAGAATCTTCCCTAGTAGGGAAATACTTATATACCCTAGCTTCATCAAACTCAAGTATGAATTTCAACACATCCATGTGCTGAATCATATTAGGATCTTCTAAATATTCTGGTTTGAATGACATGTTTAGGTGGATCGATGCTCGATCAGATGTGTACCCGTTTTCACGAATCCACCCTAACATTTTCATAATAACTAATCTAGCACTTCTATAGGGCATTGGACCTGTTACCAGTTCAATTAAACCTTTACCACCAGACATATCCGGTTCCATCTTAAACACATCTGCGGATGGTACGAAATCTGAATGGGCTTTCTCCTCTAGTTGAATCTTTCTATTTAAGAGCTTAGATACAGACTTTACAGTCTCTTCCATTTCTAGGTTAGAATAGAATTCGAACTCGATGCCCATTTGACTGGCATTCAGTACTTCTTGTCTTGTTGAATTACTTTTTAACTTTTGCATTAATTAAGAGTATGATATTACTTTCAATATATATCAAACTCTGTGGCACTAGTTATTGGGGCAGCTTAAGAAAGACCTTCATTGAGTCTTCATCAATCCTTGTGATTTGCACCTCAATGTCATCTCCAACTCTATAAGTATCTAATATATCACCTGGTAATTCACTAATATGCAATAATCCAGTAACACCATCTTCGATGTTTACAAACACTCCATATTCCTTTTTAGTCTTGATTTTAGCCTTAACAACAGATGGTATTGAATACCTAGTAGATATATTAATCCAAGGATTTACCGAAGTATTTTCCTTTTGAGTTAATGTAATCTTATTATTAGTAATAATATCTTTTACAAAGAATTCAATTGGTTCACCTGGTTTAATTTCTCTAGCTTTGAATTTCACAGATGTTGCTTCGTCAAGTTCATTTGTATGAATCATTCCTGTTAAACATTTATTGAATTCAACAAACACACCATACTTTGCAGTACCTGTTACTAAACCGTGTTTAGGTTCGTCTAGAGTTTCTTTTAATTCATTAATTGCAGTTGGGATTAAAGCTTGTAAGTATTTTCTATGTGAAACTACTAACGTACCTCTTTCTGGTGAGAAACTTACCGGAACTACATAAAGCTCTTCTCCTACGATAGAACTAAAGTCCGATAATTTATTAATACCTGCAAGTGATCCTGGCATAAAGCAATCTACACCTTGTACTTTTACAATATAACCACCATTTTCAATCATGTTATTAACAGTACCGATCCAAGCTGTATTGCCCTCTTCGATAGCATCTCTAAGATCCATGAATGTTTTGTGTTTAACTCCTCCTGTGATAGTTCCAGTTAATGTACCTTTTGTTTCTGTAATTAAAACAGAAGTTTCTTGCCCTGGAAGCATTTGCCTAACCTCTTCAGATTCTTTACCAGCTTTAATATAGACTAATTCTCTATATTTAATATCTACCGTGATATATTCTTGGTCCACTGCATAAATAATACCTTCATGGATCTCACCTATAAATAATTGAGGTATGATATCACATGCGTTAGTACCTTCCATGAGATCATACAACTCTTGAGCATAAGACTCACGAGAGAATACTTTATCTCCGTTTTTGGTTTTAATATGTGGATTTGCTTTTCTCGTTCTTGTTGGGCAGGTTGCCTCGAACGATTCCCAATCGAATTCTCCGTCTGGTAGTAAAAAGTCCGGACCGTCATCTTCGATCTTTGTTTCTACTTTTACTTCTTCCTGGTTGTTTGGGTTTTGAACTGTTTCAACTAGTTCAACTTTGTTTGCCGCTTGGGCTGAAGAATCATTAATTCTTCGTCTTTTTTTGTCTGACATTTATATTTTATTTAAAGGTATTAACATATTATATATCTACTTAAGTGCATAAGTTATCCGTACTCGCTTCTTAATTATTAAGATTTAGTATAAGTTATCTATCCAACTCAATTAATCCGATCTTTTTTGCAAAATAAGTGCCAAAAAGTTTTTTTATGTCAATAATTATTCGTATATTAGTACTGTAATTAAAAACAAACACAAACTATGTCAACTACTTCTACTTTTTCTATTTCAAATCAAAGTCAATTCGATGAAGCTCTTATGTGGGTTTCGGATCTTTTTAAAGACGTTAACGGATTTAGACCCAGAGGGTATAACTTCCACAACTGGTCTTTCCAGGAGTTAACTGATTTTATCAATGATCTTTCTGAGGTTAGTGAGAAGCAGGAAGCTGATGAGAGAGAATGGGCTAAGAAAGCCATTAAGAATGTAATGTCTGTTGGTGCTGATTGTAAAGAAACAGCTTTACGTTGGTTAGATCAAGCCGATGCTTATTTCATGTACGGTGACGATGATTTCTATGAAGACAGTATTGAAAAATACGGTTGGGTAGCTAGAAAGTTTGAATTGTGCTAGATACACATATAATAAAATTAATAATTAAAAACAAACAATAATATGAGTAAATTTAAAGTAAGCGAAGTTAAAAGTAATGGGGTTGGTGGCAACGGCTACCAGGCTGTTCTTAAACACAAAGACGCAATAGTTGAAGTTTGTCAAGAAGTTAGAGATTTATTAGGTCTAGATAAGATCTTTGAATTAATCACTGAAGATAGTACAAATGATTATCACCGAGGCCATCGATTCGAAGAGGTTGAAAATAATGCATATAGACTTATCAGTGCACTTGCAAGACATTGTTCTACTTACCTTGATAGCGATGAGTTGATAGAGATGCACATACCAGCCGTTTTAAAGACCTTAACTACTGAAGATAAGGTAACTATCGTGGTTGATGCATGTCGTGACTGTGCGGGTGCAGACCATTGGTACGCGTTTGAAAAAGATTGGGGTTAAAATACAACTGGTACAAAACCAACCATCGGCACTGGTCCAACTGGTGTCGGTATTCCACCAAGATACAATAGCTTAAATTCTAATAAGTGTAATGCGTAAGCCCCGGCAACTGCAGCTGATGTTGCAAGTGCTGGTGGCTGAAGTGCAGGTATTACACTAAACGTCTTTCCTGTAGACCATGCCTTTCTTAAATTATTAGCAAGTCTATTTGCACTTCCATAATATATCGGAATGTAAAGTCCTCCCAATGGTGCATTAATCATCGCAGGTAGAGCTGCTGGCATTGGTCCAAATGGTTTAACAATACAAGCATACCAATATGCTATTGTTACTTTTGCCATCATTTCATAGGGATCTCCCTCAAATGATTTACCACCAGGAGTAGTTCCACTCCCTTCAAATGGGTGATCGATTACTGCTGCATCTTCTTCACAACCAGCTGCTGCGTTTTTAGCACACATGGCTTTATGAAATTCAAACTTAAATAGAGTACCTTCTGGTTTAGGATCAATTTCAAAAAATGCGGCCTGAGCATCCGGCTTAGTTGAGGCTGCTTTTAATTTTGCCTCAGGTACCTTTCTCCATTTAAGTTTCCACTCAATATTTTCGTATTTAGATTTGACCCAATTTTTTGACTTAATAAATTTAGGAGCATTCGTGATTATCGGAGGATCCATTGCATTACTTATACTAAATGAACCAGTTCTCATATTTGGGTACCAACTAAAAGTAGCCACAACATTTGATGTTAAAACTTTCGGCCTAGCACTTGGATTTTCTGGTGGGTTGTGTTCAAAATCATAAGGCACTTGCATCTTATATTCATTTAGCGGGCATTCTAAATCATGTGGTAATGTAATTGGCCCGGAAGGATTGGCTTTAATTCTTCTCTTTAAAACAGAAGTGTTAAAAAACGGAGATGTATTACTTTCTCTTTCAGGATGTACTTCTAAAATAGCATCAGTAACTAACTTACTTACATTATCTGCTAGTTTTCTCCAATCATATCCAGCAGCAGTAATATCTGATTTTGCCTGTGAGTTTATATTTGGATAAGGCATTCCTGACCACCCGCCTCCAAAACCACTAGAGTTACTATAATTGTCTTTACCAAGACACGCTGCCCAGATATAGAATTCCCATTTAGTATTCGTATTGGTTATTCTTTCAAATTTTTGTAATAATCTAGCTGCAAAAATACGTTCAATTTCAACTTGAGACTCTCCTCCATAAAGACATGGAAATTGAAAGAACTTATATTTATATAAATTGTATTCTGTTTTATTGTCTTCAACAAACTTATTAAAAGCTTTAGCATTATCTTTTTCCATCTCAGCCAAAGCTTCTGCATCTGGTGGAGCATCAACATCCGGACAAAAATCAGCATAAGCAGGATGAGACTCTTTGCCCATTTGAGTTAGATTACCATCTTCATCATATTGATCTTGTAAAGGTATGTCCCCCTCTTTTAATAATCTTTCAAAGCAAATACCATAACCTTCTTTTAAGATTAATTCAGCAAGACCATTATTAGCATGGAAAGCTCCAAATGGAGTCTGTGCTTTCGGCGAACCTTTTACTGCATCAATATAATGTTCGGCAACTGCTTTACCAAAATCATAACGCCCGCTTAATGGTGCAAGATTAATTGCATTTATCATTCCAGCAGGATTCGTAGTTAATTGTGCATTAAGGGGATTTCCAGGAGTAATTGATTTAATTAAATCTCCGCCTGGAGGAAAGATAGGCACTTGATCAGTCCCGACCGATGGTAGTGGATATGAAAGTATCGCACCTCCCGGTTTAGTAAACTGCTGGCTTGTTATTGTATTTGCCAGATCCGGTATAAATTTGGGCCACAGTGCAGGCATAGTTACTTATTCTTTTGTTGATACTTAATATGTGTGCTTGATAATTTTGCAACGGTTGCCGGCGTAGGAGGCATTGGAGGACCTGATGGCCCAACTCCTGTAGGGTGTATATGTGCATTGTAATCATCTAATAAAGCCTGTAACCAATCTTGTAGAGATTGACCTCTTACTGCTGGCTCAGTTTCATCTGCTCCACCTTCTCCAGTGTTCGATACAAATATATCACCACAGTCCATAAACATTTTAGCATCTGTTGAAATCTTAATAATTCCTTCTTCATCTAGTTGAATGATAGGCCTCTCTTTAGCTCCAGTACCACGCGTTATGACAAGACCATCCTCTGGTGAGTGATATATCCTAACATTTCTTTCCGCGTCATACACTAGACTTACGACATCATGAGGGGCATCTGAATTCTCTAAGATGTCTCCTTTTAAATCTTCATTCTGATCTACTTGAAACCAGTATTCTGGGTGGTATATGTTTCCATTGTCAAATCTAACTGCAACAATATCTCCAACTCTAGGAACTGAATGTGCACCGACATGATCTCTATTCATAGGAGTTGCCCACGGAATAGCATCGTCTGTTAATTTATCAAATTTACCAAAAACCTTTACTCGTACTCTGCCCTGAAGAAGCGGGTCTTCATTAATAACTACCTCTCCGAGCCAATGAGTCTCTCGGATATTATCTTTGTATAATTCGTTATCATTCATGTATATTGCTGTTTAAGTTCCCGTCTGGTGTTGAGTCTACTCCTGTATTAACACCTCCGTGTACATTATCGTTTATTGGACCTTGTTGTACCGGTGCAATTGGGTCGTATACTTTTTGATTTAAAGGACCTGTTTGCGGTTGAGCAACCCGGTTATGTACTTGTTGATTTAAGTTTCCATCTGGTGTGCTATCGATTGCAGCTGCATGTATGCGTTCTCCAACACTAGCTCCACCTCCGCCGATTCCAACAGAAGCTTGTGAGCCACCTGCTAATGAACCAGTTATTAAATTACCAACGGCATTAATTAAACCACCATTAATAGCATCTTGTATACTACCTAATCCTCCGGCACCATGTACGTTATCTAATAATAACTTAGCTGTAAGATCACCAACTGCTTTATCTAATAGATTACCTGCAAAACCACCGATTTGTGTACCATGTACATTACCAATTCCGTTTGGCTGTAAGCTAAAACTATCAAGTGCATTTGTAACTCCAGCTACTAAACCTGCTGCAGTGTCTTTAACATCATCTACAATACTACCTATTGTATTTTTAGCTAGATCTTTAAGTCCAATCTTTTTTCTTTCTGTTATAGATTCTGCCCTAGGATCAGAAGCATCGTGTACGTTAGTTAATGAATCCATTGAGCTTACTTTCACTGAGGAATTAGGATTAACTTTATTCAATGGTATTTGATTTGGATCAGAAGCTGGGTTAGTAACTTGACCTGTAGTTACTGAATTAGCATCTCTGTTTTCGTTAAATACATTAGGACCTAATCTTGAAGCCAATGGCGTACAAGTTCCCCAATTTATTTTAATGGTTGGTCTTTTCTTTTCCGGATTTTTACTCATGTCTGCAAAATAATCTGCAACTGAGTTCATATCAAATTCACAATGTGTAAATCTTAATGCTACAAATGGTCTAGAATCTGCAGAACCTGGTTGTACTATATTACTGCTAAAAATAGGGTGTATATCTTTTACCGATTTAGCATCAGATCCAGCTGAAGTAATTCTAGAATCAGGATTGTCTGTAATACCTAAGTTTCTAGCATCTGTGTCTTTTTGGAATGTTCTTACCTCTGACATATAAATGTCCATGGAAAACTCTCTTAAGTTTTTTGGAACTATTTCTACATATCTCTGTAAATCGAAACAAGAATTTCTATATAATTCCATAAGTCCGATCGCAGTTAATTCTACGTTCTCTTCTAAACATTCAATTTCTAACTGTGGTTTTTCAGCTCCTCTCCATGGTTCTTTAAAATCACCATAATTCATCGCAGCTTCCATTCCTTTTAGTCCTTGCCAAAACCAAGGCATTTCTCTATTAACCTTTAATAATACTCTTTTAAACACTGCTAAATTATCAGCATATATGTCACCAAGGTCAGTTCGAACAACATTTCTTAGATAAGAATTAGCTTCACCATTAAGTAGGGGAGAATGTGCCACTGAAGATCTATCATCTCCGTGGAATAAAATCATAAAAGACAAGTATGTAGGATCCTCGTGGATCGTACTTGTTCTTTGTCCTTTTCTGAACGCATTTCTACCGTTATCTCTATCAGCCATAAGTTATTTATCTAACTTTTATTTTATTCTGCCAGGTTACCTGATCTACTAGGCCACTCTCTTCTAATCAGAGTTAGTTCTGTAGTGACTGCATTTTCTTGGTCATATCTATAATCGATATTCTCTACTATATAATAACCTGATATAAATTTGTCCATCATTTGACTAAAGTCGTTTGCATCTCCTTCAGGTTTACCTGCACCTAATGGTCTTTCTGTTAAACCAGCCTCTTCTCTCTTTTGATCTGCCTTTTGTTCTGCTTCAATCTTTACTCCATCATAATGATATATTACTACAGGTATTTTACAAAACTTATAGATTGATGGGTTGAAGCCAATTACCTCAACTTTTAACTTCATCTTTTCTATCTCCATGTTATTTTGTCTATCATGTAGCTTAGTAAATATTGCGTTTGCATGTGTATTACCTAAACCATCATCACCTGCGTTTTGCCTTCCCATGTATTTATACTTAACCATGTCTTTGTAACGCTCATCTTTTCTATTACCTCTTAATGGTTCATCAAGTTCAGATAGCTCTTCAGTTACTAGAGGCTCAATTGTAAATTCTTGAAATCTATCTCCAGTATCAGAATTGTTATCATAGATCTGAGCAGTTCTAGCATACCCTGCCTTAAGGCTAACTTTAGATGAGTTGTTTATCAATTCAAATGTGTTAACGAAACAGGACAGCCCTGATAGATCGTTATGGTTAGTTAATATCAATGGAACTTCTACATTATCTGAATCAGTTGAATCTTCAGTTCCACCTTTCTTAGCTTCAGATTCTGCAAATCCAGTTAAAACCGTCATTACTTCATCTAATTTAGGACTAGGAGAATTAAAGATCTTATTAATATCTACAAAATTTAAGTAGTAATATTGATCTATGTAAAACTTTACAAACGCGTCGTCTGAAATATAAGAATCATCTACAATACCTTTAATAAAATCAAGGTAAGTTTCGTACGCTTGTATTCTAGCTTGGCTATCATCAGTTGAATCGACATTTGTTGCAAGGCCAATCTCTAAATCTCGTACCACTGTTTCTAAATGATTCAATGAAGTATCAGCATCTAGTACTTGACAGTCTTCTGCATATAGCCTAGGTATTTTACAAACACCTCTTAAAGTAATTAATCCACCTCCAGGTGAGTTAGGACTATCAGCATCTGTTGTAATTTCAATAATATCGAAATCCATGTGAACTGATTTAAAAGTTTCTTGGTGTTTTGAATTTAACAATACTGTAAAGAAGTCTCCATCTCTGGGCATTGAGTCCACTTTAAAAGCACCATGTTCATCATTAAACGCTACAGTACACTTAGGTACTTTACCATTTAACTCTAAATCTAAAGATTCTATAGTATTTGAAGTAAACTGTACGCCATTGCACATAATAAATGGCTCGAACGCACCAACCTGTTTAGATTGCTTATCTACATTATCCCCGCCTTCTTCAGCCAGGGCGTCCATTTTAATTTCTGTTGGAAGTATAGCCGGTTCAACAACCGCTAAGATGTGATTTTCTAATTCCATGATTCAGTATTAATTACAGGGAGCTCCGTCGTTAGAAACGCCTGAAGCATTACTACTACCTTGAGGGCTAGTACCTGAGTTACTATTATTTCCTGTTCCAGTTGCGTTAGCACCAGATCCTTTTCCATTTCCTGCACCAGATCCTCCTGCGCCAGACCCAGATCCTTTTCCATTTCCAGCTCCAGTTCCAGATGAGGTTGTATTACCACCCTTACCAACACCATTGTTCAAGTTATTGTTCAATTGATTCTCAGTTAGGCCGTTTCCTGCACCAGATCCTCCTGCACCAGACCCAGATCCATTCCCGTTTCCATTGCCAGTTCCATT
>TARA_B110000259_G_scaffold188434_1_pt1 | contig 20695 bp, 21 predicted proteins | sample TARA_B110000259 | Tara Oceans TARA_B110000259 (sample SAMEA4397649) | marine metagenome | biome: Polar Biome; feature: [SRF] surface water layer (ENVO:00010504); material: water (ENVO:00002006), including particulate matter (ENVO:01000060) such as... | depth 5 m | reverse complement strand
ATCAGTGGACCAAAGCATCCAGCCATATTTTTCTTCAAAATTGATAATTTTATTATCTCTCAACTTGTAAAGTTCTTCTTTATGAATCGTCATTTCTTTAGGCATTTGCCATTGTCTAGAAGAAATTTTTTCAACAGAATTAAAAACACTATTTGCGAAAGTTAAGATTTTATCAGAATTGGATAGCGATAGAATCGGAAAAAAGAATATACCATTTTTGTTAAGATGTTTAGGTGCTTGCTCTATAGCCTCTATCACGAGTTTAGTGCCATCTTCTCCTGACTCACATGCCGTCTCATTAAACCAAGGTGAAATAGCAGCAATTCTCTCCGCAACTCCTGATATATCATCAACAATGATGTCAAATTTTATATTAGTCCATGGCTCGAAAACACTTCCAGCTCTTGCATCGACATCAATACCATACTTTTTAGCATTGATTTTTAGGAAGTGAACGGCATCTTCACTAAGATCTGAAGCAAACAATGTACCATCCGTCTTATTAGATTTAGCTAAAGCTAAACCTACAACTCCAGAACCACAGCCTAAATCAAGAGTTTTTCCTGGCATATCAATATAATCATGGACTGCCATAGCTATTTCAGTCGATGTTCCAGTTGGTTCGAAAACACCAGTCCCTAGGGTAATATCAAGAGTCATGCCTTTTAAAATCTTTACATTATAATCTTTAGTATTCATACAACTATGATGCTCCTCCATCGATTGTTATTGATGCCCCATTAACAAACTCAGAATTTATTAAAAAAGATATCGCATTAGTGATATTCGAGGTTTTTCCTAGTTTCTTTGAGGGAATTCGATTTAAAAAAGCTTTCTTATTTTTTTCTGATAAAGCATGAAACATTCCAGTATTAAATACTCCTAATTTAATTATATTTGAGGTGATGCTATATCTTGCATACTCTCTAGACAAGGCGGTTGAAAGACCCTCTAAGCCTGATTTTGAAGAAGAATAAGCTCCAGCTCCTATGGCAGAATTTGTCGAGGAAACATGTATAATTCTTCCCCACTTGTCTTTGATCATAAGGGGAATCAAGTATCTAGAAAAAAGGAAATTTGATGAAAGATTAACTCTAATAACTTTTTCCCAATCTTCTAAACCATAATTTGCTAACAAGCCATCAATTGAAACTGCAGCTAGATTAACTAAAGTTACATTTGTAAGATTTTTTTTATTCCTATCAATAAAACTTAATATTTCATCAGGAGCAGATATATCCACTTTTTCAAATTTAATATTAGGTAAGTTTATATTTTTAGGTTTAGATGAATAATAAATAGCCAAAACATCGTCAATTTTAGATAAGCCTTCTAAAATCTCTAATCCGATCCCTCCTGAAGCGCCTGTTAATACTATCATTTAAATATCTCTAAATTATCTGAACTTATGCATACCCGAGTGCCATTATAGCCATAGAATTTAGAATAAATAGACTCATTATGAAGGTTAGTTAAATAAATGCCTTGTAACTTATTAAATTCTTTTATTTCCACATGCGTAAATAGAGATTGCCAGCCTTTAAATGTTATTTTAACTAAGGTTTCTATTATATTGATGAATTCAATTGCAGATAACAATTCTGGTTTTATTACTTCATTAATTTTTTTTTCTAAAGCTTTTGAAATTTTTCTACCACTTAACTCATGGTCAACTGCAATATTGATATTTTTTTTTGATATCAAGGCAACAAAAGATTTTTTATTATGTGATATTGAGATTTTTATATTAGAAATATTAATATTTGCTTTTTTTAGTTCTTTTATAATAATTGCCCTGCTATGAAGAAAACGATACTCAAAGATTCTGATACTTGCAAATGGTGAAAATAAAACCTCAAAAAAATAACAAATATTTATAAAAAAACTTTCATTAGATGGCCTGTCTGCAAAAATAATTGATACCGAATAATCCTTTGAAAAAGATTTAAAGGAGGGTTTACTCAAGAATTATTTTTTAAAAGATTTAATATCTGTGGTAAAGATGTGCAAGCTGCAAGGTCATCTCCATCTAATTGAATATCAAACTCTTCATCTATTGAAGCTATTACAGAAAGCATTGCAATGGAATCCCAATTATCTTCTGGGTCAAGGATAAGATCATTTCTAGCCAAATCTTGATCAATTTCTAGTGCCTCAGCTACTATTTCTATAAGCTTGTTTTCCATAATAAATCCTATATTAAATTTTTATTCATTATAATTATATAATAATAAAATTGCTATTTAAAAATAGCAGCAGTAAAAATTTATGGCAGATAAAAAGATAATTGTTTATTCGTGTGTAACAGGAAATTATGAAAAGCCAGTTGTTCACAAAGAAATAAATAGTGATATAAAATATATATTTTTTACAGAATCGTACGAAAATGTTCCAGATGGATGGGTTATGCAACCTATTAATGGCCTAGATAACTATTCTGATAAAGATAAGAATAGATATATTAAATTTCATCCAAAAGAATTTCTTCCAACTCATGATATTAGTATTTATATAGATGGTAATATCGAAATCACGGGTAGCATTTCTTCTCTTATAAATGAAATCTCTATAAAAAATGAAGATCTATTTTTATACAGGCATTACGAAAGAAACTGTATATATAAAGAAGGTAATAAATGCATTGAGGATTCTCTTGATTGGTTTTGGAGAATAAGACGACATATGAAGAGATATCATAGAGAATTCTATCCAAGAAATAGAGGATTGTTTGAAAATAATATAATAATTACTAAAAATACAGATGAGTCTGCGGATTTGCTTCATCTTTGTTGGCAAGAATATATAAAAGAAGCAAAAAGAGATCAACTAGCACTTAATTATTGCTCTTGGAAATTAGATATTCCTATTTTTGATTTAGGCTTAAGTAATGTAAGAGATGGCGGAGAGTATTTTTTTCTAGATTTAAAAAATAGACAGAGAAAAATAACATTTACTCATCTATTAAGACTAGGTATTAATACTATATATTTATTTTTATTAAGAGTTAAAAATAAGTAGAATAGGAGTTTATTTCTAAGCTTTCCTTGATATACAAACCCAGCAAGGATTTCCATCAGAAAAATTTATATCTTTGAAACCAGATTCAGTTAGCATCTCTATTATTTCTTTTCTGCTAAACCTTTTCTCAAGGCGTGTTCCAAATCTATCCAGAGCGTCTGTCTTCATAAAATAAAAGGGCTTATCTTTATAATCAGTTAAAGGAAAATTTTCAACATTAATTCCTAATTTATGGCATAAAAGAGCAAATCTTGCTAAAGGAAAATATATTAAATATGCAATTAGAGGCGTTATTAATCTTTTTATACTAGAAGGGAGAGATGATAAAAGCTTTCTAAACAAATCAGAGACTCTCCACAATAATTTAAATAAAAGGGATCGATTTTCAAAGTTGTAATATAAGTACATAAGGAACGGCGCATCTTTCTTTAGAAGATCTGAACATGCCTTTATTCCATCAAGAGTATTAGGAATGTGATGCAGAACTCCCAAACAATAACCAAAATCCTGTGAATTTCTTTCTAAGACTTCATCATTTACCGAAGCATTATAAAAACTTATATTTGTAAATTTAGATAAATTTTTCTTTGCAACATTAAGAGCTTTTTCGCTGGGATCTATGCAATTGAGTTTATGCACCTTATCAGCTACAAACTGAGCCCATCTTCCACTTCCACACCCCATATCAAAACCTTGAGCATCTTCCTTGAGATCATCGAAAGGAAATATATTAAAGTACTGATTCCAAGCGCTTTCTAAATCATTATCAGAGATAGTTTTAGAGGAAGTATTTTGACTATACTGGTTCCATTCTTCACCAAAATCATCAACAACTTTTTTATCAATATTTTTCATTATTAATTAGAATTATTTTTATGGATTATAATGTTCATTAGAGTTTAGGTATATAAACATTTGAATTTAAATAATCTCTATATAAAATCAACCTGTCTTTTGACAATTAGTTGACTTGCATCCACTTTTCTTTTGATAGATTTACATAATTTTTCAAAAATTATCTTTGAATCAGGTGCTGTAATAAAATTATGAGGGTGTGTCCAAAAATGCGCAACATTTTTTTTCTTAACAGCATCGTTTAGTATGCTTTCGTATCTAATACTTGAAATTAAGTTGGGAATTAATCTTCTTGGTCCATATTTCCAGTTTATAAATACTCCTCCAGGTAGTCCTTTTGCAAGATTGAGTGACTCGCTTTTCTTAAAAATATTAAACTCTTCTAAACAAGTATTTATATACTTTGGGAAATATTTTTTATGGAAAAGATTTGGTGAATTCCTATATAAATATATATTGTAATTAATTAGTAACTCATTGAATCGGATTTCATTTCTTGGATATATGATAGTTTTACAATTAATTTCTTTAGATTTTGACCAATCTTGGATAAGCTGCATCTCTAAATTTACCTCTTCAATTGAAAGGTTGCCAAAGGGAATGTGCGTGTAGCCATGGGATGCAATTTCATGCATTTCATCTCTTCTACATAAATCAAGAATATGCGGAAGAAACCATCCCTCATCTTTATCCTGTGCTGCTTTAAAAATTGGTAAAAGCCATTTTTCATGATTTTTATTAGTTAGAAGTTGCTCAGCCTTACTTAAAAAATTATCTTTGGATTCTGTCATTCCTCCAACAAAAGCGAAAGAGGATGGAATATTATATTTTTTAAGAGTGTCTAAAATATATTTATAAACTTCAGTTAAGTTATCGTCCGTAAGTTGATTTTTCCATTCAAGATCCAGATCAGCCATTCCCCATTTAGCTTCACAGTCAAAGGATAGGGTAACAATCCCCTTTTCAGAATTAATCATTAAGTTCACTAAATGAGTAACTATCAAAACCTAAGTCAGTTGCGAAACCATTTATAGAGATATTACCTATAAGCTTATTTTTTTTTGAAAATATATATGATTTAGGAAAATTTTTATATTTATTATATTTAAGTATTTTTGGCGGGGGGTTATCTTCAGTAATAGAATATAAAATTACAGGTATTCCAGATCTAGAAGCAAAAGTTTCTACAGATTTAAGCATTTCACAAATAATATCATCATTATGACAATCATTTTTAACTGATATAACTCTTAAAAAAGGAATAAGTTTTCTTATTCCAAGTGAGAAAATTATTACATTATTATGATTATTATCAGATACAAAAAAAGTTAAAGGAGAGTCTTTTTGCAAGAATCTCCATTTGAAGTAACTCTGTGAAGATTTATTTTCATATTTAAATGAATCTAATATCGGAGTAATAAGGTTCTGGGAATTACTTTGTTTATTATTTATAAAATTAAATACCATTGAATTTTGAATAGATTCAATTTTTTGTTTACTAAGAAAATAGAATTTAAAAGGTTTTATTGGAATTAAGAATTTTCTATACCAATGAGATTTGAATTGAAGAGAGCCAAGTCTTTTGTATGCTCTAGATATTCTTCCAATCGCCCCAGATAAGATTACTGGAATATCTTGAATAATTCCTCCTTGCATTAATTTTAAACCTAGCTGAGAGCCCTGTTCCCTATCTATCATAAGATCATGAAGTGAATAAAATAGTGAGGTTTTATTATCTAGCTTTACGGGAGCTTTAAAGCCATGAAAACAGCCAATAATTTCATTATCTATAGCAGCTACATCTATGAAATGAGAGGGGTTGGATTCAAGCCACTTTATATGATCTAATTTTGATTGATAACAGTTTTTACCAAAATTCTTCTCACAAAAAATCTTATATGAATCATAGTCATTTTCATGAACATATTTTCTATAAACTATCATTTAAAAAAAACGTTAAACATTTCATCCCACCTTCTTATAACAGCATCTTGACCATAATTTTCTATAGCATAATTATAAGCTTTCTTAGCTAAGCTTTCTCTTAAATCACCATCATCAGATAGCATTTTGAGTTTATTAACCCATTCATTCTTATTTTCACAAATAAGATCAAGATTACAGTCATTCATAACTCTTTTATAACTATCGGTACTTGATGCAATAACAGGCACTCCCATTTTCCATATATTTATTAACTTATTTTCAGGCTTTCCAGAAGCCATTTTACTTTTCAAATCAATTGGTATAATTGCAAAATCACAAGAAGTAATAATTGAAGAATAAGAATGGCCTTCCCATTCATGAAAAATAATGTTTTTAGAAATGTTTTTTAAAGATTTTTTAGTATCAACTTTTAAAAATTTATTCATATATTTGAAAGAAAACTTATCACTAATTACGTGAAGATTAAATTCATGGGTCATAGCATATTCTTTTAGAACATCTTTAAGAATATTTAGTTGGTAGACGTTAGATCCTAAGCCCTCCCATACTATATTTATAACTTTTTTAGAGGAATAGTCAGTTTTTAAAGAAATCTCTTCATTATGAGTATGATCAGGTATGCAAAATACATTCGAAGAAAAATTACGTGAAATATTTAGCTGTTCCTTGGAAGCACAGACTACTGCATCTACATTGGGTAAAGCAATATGATTCAAGAAATTAGTATAATTGATGATTGGATACTGGCTTTTACCCATTAAATATCTTGCTGTTCCTCTAAAAAATGATTGGAATGAAAACTCTTCAGATGAGTAAGAATCTATATTGTCATAGAAAATCTTAGCTCCAGTTTTTTTTATTTTTTTTATTTGAGTAATATCAGCTGCTTGAGATAAATAAACTAAATCATACCTTTTAGATGGATTATAAACTTCATAGCTAAGTCTTTTATTTTCTAAATAAAAAATGAAGCGCCTTCTATCTCCGGGAGCATCAAGAAGTTTTGAATTTGGCCAATAGCCTATCTTAAGATTATTCATTTCTTGTTTGAATAAAAGTTAATTAAATCATCTAATCCACTTTCAATTTGATAGTCTGCGGACCAACCAATGATTTTTAATAACTTATTATTACCATAAAATTTTCTGCGATCTTTACTATGATGATTTAGTTCTAGTAATTCTTCTTTTTTGAGCTTTTTTAAAATGAATTCTGAAATTTTTTTTAGAGAAATGCATTTTCCAGATGATATGTTAATTGTTCCTGCAAAATCACTAAGCAAGATTACTTTAAATGCTTTTGCAATGTCCTTAACATGAAGAAAATCTAGCTCTAACTGAGGATTATTGCAAGAAATGACTTGGTTGTCCTGTGCACTTTTGACTACATATGAACAAAACTTTTTTTTATTTTCGTGAGGGCCATAAGTGTCAAAAACTCTAGCCCAAACAAGAGATTTGTTGTCTTCGTCAAGATTTATAAGATTTTCATGAAGTAGATTTTTTGATTTTCCATATAAAGTATCTGGGTTAGGCGTCATTCCTTCTAAGCATTCAAATACAGAGTCCAAGTGTTCTTCAGAAAACTCACCATCAAAATATTCAGCCTTCGTGCCTGAAACAATAAACTTTTTTCCATTATATTTCTTAAACTCTTTAAATAACTTTATAGATGCATCAACCCAATCTATATTTTTATCTGAGTTCCAAAATTTTCCATGCTCAGCATACCAGGCAAGGTGAACAACATGAGATGGTTTTATAGACATCATAACCTCTTCTACCTCTCGATTCTTAAACAAATCTACTTGATGCCAGGTTATGTTTTTTAAATTATTAGTTGGTTTATTTTGATTGTATATGGCATGAATTTCACAACCATCTAAGTCTAAAATATTTATTAAATTTTTTCCAATAAAGCCAGATGCTCCAGTTATTAAAACCTTCATCTATATGATGGTTAGTTTGGGAATAGCTTTAACAAACTTAGTGCCTGTTTTTTTAAGAAAATCTAATTGGGAAATAATTTCATCAGCTATATTCCAAGGAAAAATTATAATATAGTCAATATTATTTTCTTGATTAAGAATATCCGGATGTAATATAGGAATATTTGATCCTGGTAAAAATTTATTTTGCTTTGCAGGCGCGGCATCACAAACAAAGCTAATTAAATCTTTCTTTATTCCAGAATAATTCAACAATGTATTGCCTTTTGCAGCAGCGCCATAACCACAAACCGTTAAATCATTCTTTTTACAATCTATAAGAAATGAGTGAAATTCATTCTTAATATCTTCAGCTTTTTTATTAAAGTTCTTATAGAAATTTAGATCATCTACACCATGTGCTTTTTCTTTTTCCAAGAGGCTGTTAAAGGAGTTATCAATAATTTTATCTTCGTCTATATGGCATCCATATACTCGTATACTTCCCCCGTGAGTTGATAATATATCTACTTTGTATATTTTTAGTTCTGATTTATTAAAAATTTGAGCTACTGCATGCAATGAAAGGTATGAATAGTGTTCATGATAAATTGTGTCAAATTGATTATTGGTAACTAGTTCTAATAAATGAGGAAATTCTAGAGTTACAGTTCCTGTGTTAGATAAAAGCTCTTTTATTCCAAGAGTGAAATCATTGATATCAGGAACGTGGGCATATACATTGTTTCCTATTATTAAGTCTGCTTTTTTATTTTTGCTTAAATTCATAGCTAATTCTGTACCAAAAAATTCCTCAAGAGTTTCTATACCCATCTCTCTTGAAGCTGCAGCAGTGCTAGCAGTTGGTTCTATTCCTAGACATGGTATGTTTTTACTATGGAAGTTTTTTAAGAGATAACCATCATTTGATGCAAGTTCTACAACAAAAGATTCTTCATTAAGTTGTAAATAATTAATTATTTTATTTGAATAATCTTTGGCATGATCTAAGAAACTTTTAGAGGTTGATGAGAAATATGCATACTCATCAGTAAATAACTCATCTGCATTATTAAAATCTTGAGTCTGGACAAGCCAGCAATTATTACAAACCATAACCCTTAAGGGGAAATAGTTTTCAGGAGAATTTAAATTAGCACTAGTGAGGTAATTATTAGACGGAGGTGCTTTACCTAAATCTATAAATTCATGTTTTAATTCTTCATTGCAGTGTCTACAATTCATATTTTTAGTCCTTGGTAGTTTTTTTCTAGAAATATATGGTTCATGTCTCTTTCAGAAATGTATTTTACATCAAGCGGCCATTTAATATTAATTAATGGGTCCTTGTAATTAATACCTGATTCATATTCAGCTTCATAAAACTCTGTATGGAAATAAATAAGCTTTGTATCGTCAGAAAGGGATTGAAATCCATGAGCGCAACCATCTGGGATAATTATCATATTATTTTTATGAGCAGATAGCTCCAATCCATGCCATTGGAGAAAAGTTTTAGATGACTCTCTTAAATCAACCATTACATCGAAAACTGAACCCTGAAAACAATGAATTAGCTTGATTTCGGATTTTGGATAATCTTGATAATGCATTCCCCTAATTGACCCTTTATAAAAAGTTTCAGATAGATTGGTTTGTACGATTTGCTTATTAGAAATTTTTTCTTTGAGTTCATTTAAACAAAATAGTCTTTTAAAATTTCCCCTATCATCACTGATATTAGTATATTCAATTTCATATGCTCCAGGTATTGGAAGAGATTTAATTTTCATTTTTAATTAATCAATAGATTCGCTTAAAGACTTCGTATACAAAGATAACTGATCATAACTAGATATAATATTTTTATTATGATTTTTATACCAATCAATTGTCATATTTAAAGTTTTTTCAAGGTTTAAAATAGGATTCCAGTTTAAAACTTCTCTTGATAATGAACTATCTAAGTAAAGAAAGCCTGCTTCATGAGGGTTATCTTCGCTATCAATATCCCATTCAATTGATGACCAGATAGATTTTATCATTGTTAATATTTCCTCAACTTTAGCATTACTACTTTTTGATGGTCCAAAGTTAAAAGCATTGTGATCTATAGAAGGATTTAATATTAGAGTCTTAGCGAGCTGCAAATAACCATAATTACAATCTAAAACATGTTGCCAGGGCCTCGTTGCTTTTGGATACCTGATTAATAAGGGAGTTTTATTTTTTGAATTTTTTACAAGATCAGGTATAAGCCTATTGTCAGACCAATCACCACCACCAACAACGTTTCCGGCTCGTGCCGTTACAATACTAGGAGATGTGGGAAGTGAAAAGAATGACCTTCTAAAGCTTGAAACTAAAAGCTCTACAGCTCCTTTAGATGAACTATAAGGATCATGCCCTCCCAATAAATCATCTTCTTTATAGCCTATATCAATTTCTTTATTTTCATAACATTTATCAGAAGTGATAATAACTATAGCTTTTAAGTTATCTAGTTTTCTAGCAGCTTGTAGTAAGTTTGCTGTACCAATTACATTAGTTTGCCAAGTCTCTATAGGTGTTTTATATGACTCTCTTACTAGAGGCTGGGCTGCTAAGTGAAAAATTATTTCAGGATTAGCTTTGAGTAAACATTTTTCGGTAAAATCGTAATTTCTAATATCTCCTATGTTGCTATTAATAGAATCTAGCTTTAGATCGTTCCAATGAGATAGACTTTCAGGAGCTAATGATAGTCCCGTTACAGATGATCCAAGTTGATTTAGCCAAAGAGAAAGCCAGCTTCCCTTGAAGCCAGTGTGACCAGTAACAAAGGTTTTCGTATTATTAAATACAGTATTAAAATTATCAGTTACCATTTTTTCCAAGGGGCATCGTCTTTGGCCCAAAGATCATTTAAGAAATTTTTATCCCTTAAGGTGTCCATTGGCCTCCAGAACCCATTATGACAATAAGCAGATAGCTCCATTTTATTTGCTAGTGCCTTGAGCGGCTCATTTTCCCAAGTAGTATCATCATCATCTATAAGATCAATAACTTTTGGAGATAAAACAAAATAGCCAGCATTGATCCACCCACCATCTCCTTCTGGCTTTTCTAGAAAATCTTCGACTATACCATTGTTGATATCCAATGAACCAAATCTTCCTGGAGGCTGAACAGCTGTTACTGTTGCCAATTTTTTATGAGATTTATGGAAATCTATTAATTTAGATATATCAATATCTGAAACTCCATCTCCATAAGTAAAACAAAAATCGTCTTCCCCAAGGTATTCTTTAACTCTCTTAAGTCTTCCACCTGTCATCGTATCTCTTCCAGTATCTACTAAAGTTACCTTCCATGACTCTGCATTGACATTATGAACTTCCATTGAGTTATTTTTTAAGTCAAAAGTAACGTCAGACATATGCAAGAAATAGTTTGCAAAGAATTCTTTTATTACATATCCCTTATAGCCAAGACATACTATAAACTCATTAATTCCAGCAAGTGAGTAGGTTTTCATTATGTGCCATAAGATTGGCATTCCGCCAATTTCAACCATTGGCTTTGGTTTATGTGCTGTTTCTTCGCTTAGCCTAGTGCCAAGACCACCTGCAAGGAGAACTACTTTCATTGATTACCTTTTTTAAGTATATGTATTCTATTTTAACACCTGAGATGAAAAATAAACATTAAGAATCTATTTATCGATCTAGATTATCGTTTTAAACTCCACATAAGAAGCATTTTATACGCACTGAGAGTTTCAAAGACAGCTCTGAAATCTAATCTTAATAAAGAAAAGACAATTCTTGAGATCAACTCAATAGAATAAATTAAAAGACATACAAATAAATAGTTAAAATAGCTAAAATGTTTTTTTGAATATAGAGATTTACTTCTAAGTGAATAGAATAACCTCTTGGCTTTGACTTGCTGTGATACACCTCCGCCAACATGAAATGCATTTGGTACTGCTAAAAAAATTGATTTGTAACCAAGATCATTAACTCTTTTAGATAAATCAACCTCTTCATAATAAACAAAGAATCTTTCATCAAACCCTTGGCATTTTTTAAAAATATTTGATCTAATAAAAAAGAATGCTCCCATCACTTGATCTACTTCTTTAGTGACCTCGTGAGAGAAGTCATTCATAGGTGCTCCCAATGTTGGTAATAGTTTAGAAAGACCAAAAGAAGAGCAAGTAATATTAGTAATGGATGGGAATCTTGAGCATGAGACGCTTATACCATTAGCATCTTTAAGCTGTATCCCACAAATGCCTATATTTGAAGAACTTTCTTTAGTCATCAGATTAATAGCTCCGTCTATACTAGATTCATTAATTACTGTGTCCGGATTCAAAAATAAAATATATTCTGAGCTTGTTTGCCTTGCTCCAATATTACAAGCTTTACCAAAGCCATTATTAACTTTTTCATATACTAAATTAATATAATTTTTGTCTTTTGGGAGTAATGACATAGAACTATCTGTTGATGCATTATCTACAACTATTACAGATCCAATATTATTATTTTTATGCTTAATAACTGAATCAATACATTCTTTTAACAAGATGCCTGCATTCCAATTGACAATAACAACGTCCACAACTGAATTCTTCAAATCATCACCCCTAATAGTTCAGTCCATGACTCATATATAAATAACATGAAAACTAATATTGCTGAAGTAATAATAGCAATCCAAGGAATTGTTAATTTTTTAATTTTTGATGAAAAAATTAAAGGCAATATGCCTAGATACCCAAGCTCTCTTATTCTAACAGCAAGCAGATCGAGCGTTTGAAATAACACAAAGGCTAAGGCCCCCATTGAAAGGAAAAGTGCTCCTTTCTTCTGCACATCATTTAAAGAGTTCCATATAAATAATGAGCTAACTGCAGCAATAGAATGAAGCAAAAAGTAAGGAGATGTTAATCCTAAACTAGCATTTTCAGCTGTATATCTATTAAAAATTTTAAAAGTTTCATTAATTGTTTCTATATATTCAAAAACTGGTATAAATAGAAAAGATCCTATTGTCATCAATAAAAATGCAGTATATTTCCTATTTTTAAATAAGAGGATTAAAAGTAATATCCCCGTGTAATGAAATGCAGTAGCTGCAAAAGATAAAAAAACTATTTTAGTTTTTGATATGTCATCTCTCATCAGCGCAAAAAGCATGAATATGCATGCTCCAGCTAATCTAATTTGATTAGCGTCATGAAGTGCTAAGAAAGTCCCAAAATAAAAAAAAAGTCCAAGAAATGTATAATATGAATACTTCTTTATGATTACAGATTTAAAAAATAAAGGGATGATTCCGGCCATTATTACAACAGTATCTGCTTTAAATAAATTACTAAGTTGCCAAAATACTATCAGATAAAATGGCTCAGTTAGCTCTCTTTCAAAGGAATTACTTAAAGGCTCGCCTCTTAATCTATCCGCTAAAGCAGTATATTCCGGAAAATCATTAGAAATATTTGTTGCCAATAGTACAAAATAATAAGAGATAAATATCATAACCGAGCTGAATACTAACCATGATATTAATTGATCTTGCTTGGAGTTCATTTAGTTCAATGCTAGCCTTAGAATTGCACGAATAGGCTTTAGAATTACTCTTGGTAGAATAGAAATAATAAATATTAGAACTAAATGAGTACTACTATTTTTTTTAAAAGTTTTATAATATTTTTTAAATTTTTTAAAATCAAAAATATTCTCTGTTCTTAATATTAATAAAGATTTTAGATCAAATATTTTTGCTTTTAATGAATGCATAGGAATAACTTTCGCTTTAAGCTTATTGGAATAATCTGATGGTAAATAGAAAATAGTTCTAGAAAAATCATCAATAAATGTTTCAAAGATATTTTCAGCCCAATAACTCTTTTTATCCTTATGAGCATAAATCAATGGTTCCTTTTCCCAATAAAAAGAGCAGTCTTTATTGAGCGCATTAAAGATAATAGATATTTGTGGGAAATTTTTGCATTCCAGTAAGTCCAGATTCGTAATATTATTTAAAGATCTTTTGCTATATATAGTCGTGCCTGTCAAAGTATTGTGCCAGCCAAAATTCTCTAAAACATAATCTTTGTCAGTTATATGCCTCGATTCGATATCAACTATCCTATCTTTAGAATTACAGCTAATAACAGTTGGTGACTCTGATTCTATAATATTAAGCACCTTAATAAGAGCATTATCACTCAAAGAAATTGAATCACCGATTAACCAAATATAGTTAGTTTCAACGGATGAAAGGCAGGAGATGATATTTTTATCATGACGAAGACTTGGACTATTATGTGTGTAGTATAAAAACTGATAATCATGCATATAAGATTTTATCATTTCATGTGTTCTATTATTATCACTGTCATCTGAGATATATATAGGTATATGCAATCTTTTCGCTTGATTGATTATACTAACTAAATTAGATTTAAGTATTTCATCTCTATTATAAGTTGGTATTGAAATTGCTAACTGTTTATTCATCTTAGTATTCTATATTCTTTATGACCTCATCGAGACCAAAATCTAAATCACGGGGTTGAAAATCTATAACCTCTTTAATCTTTGAGACATCTAAAATATTACAAGATACGTCAACCTCTCTTTTGCCTTCAAAAATTAAGTTAGTTGAAATATTTAATTTCTTTTCAATTATTTTTACCACATCCGAAACACTATGGACAAATGAAGATGCTACGTTAAATTCGCCATTAGCATGGTCGCTTTGAACAAAAGATAGTATTGCATTTGAGAGATCGTCAACAAATAGATAATCTCTTTTTACAGACCCATTTCCCCATATTGTTATAGGGTTCTTGTTAAGAATATTATTAATAACATTAGGGATTAAACCTTGGCTTGAATTTAGATTAAAAAAATTTCCGTAAACATTTGAAGGTCTAAGTATTACATATTTAAGGTTTTTTTCTTTCATTAAATATCTCAAGTTATCTTCAAGAATAATTTTAGATTGACCATAGTAACTAATTGCTTCTAAAGCTTCATTTTCTTTGTGAGGATGATTACTATTTTTGTAGACAGTGCCTCCAGAAGAAATAAAAATAACTTTAATATCATTATCTGCTGCATAAGAAAATAAATTTGATGAAGGCAAAACCACCTCCTCTAACTCTCTTTCATAGTCATTTTTATCTGATGCGGGTATTAAACCAGAGACTAAATGTATTATTATTGAAATTCTATTTTCTGAAATAACATTCTTAATTTTTTCTACGTCACTTAACCGAAGATTAAAAATTGTATAGTTTTCAGAAACGTCTTTACAAGGAGATTCTGAGGAAGAGCTTGTCACATACTTACCAAAATTCTTTGCTAAATGATGAGAATTAATACGGTTTAATAGATTTTTTCCTATAAAACCTCCCCCTCCAAGAATTAATATATTTTTCATAATTTAAATTTAATATCATTATCGTAAAACCAGTTCTGAAAAGAATAGATAGCCCACAGTTGATTTTGCCAATTTCTTTTTCCAGAAATATGATCATCAAGCATCTTCTTAACTGCTTTTTTATTAATTAAATTGTGTTCTAAATTTTGTTCTGAAATAGATTCATAAAAAGTATCTTTTAAGGGTCCTTTTATCCATTCTTCTAATGGTATTCCAAATCCTTGCTTTGGTCTTTCAATAAGTTCTTTTGGAACATGTTTATATAAAATATCTCTTAGAATATATTTTCCAGTCTTATTTTTTATTTTGAATTCAAGTGGCATTTTTAGACTTTCTTCAACTACATCTTGATGAAGAAATGGAGCTCTAGTTTCCAAACTAAATGCCATGGCAGCTCTATCCACTTTGCACATAATATCATCAGGCAAATAAGTTTTCATATCTAAATACATCATCTTTTCTTGAAATGATAAGTCTGAATTTGACCATATTTCATTGTCAAAGGCATAGGATTCTGGGGTACCTGAAAAGTTCAACAAGGCTGATAAGTCCTCATGACCGGATATTAAAGAAATAAATAAATCTTTTTCAGATTTTATATTCTTAATTTTAGATGATATAGATTGAATCTTTTCAACGAGCTGAACAGGAGTCTCTTTATAAATCATATTTGATGCTCTCTCCACTCCTCTTAAAAGAGCGGGAGAGGATAGGAGAGCATTAGCACCAAAATTTCTAAAAGTATAAGGAAACTTTGATAAAAAAGACCAAACAGTTGGTGCCATAAAATATCGATTGTATCCTCCAAATAACTCGTCACCCCCATCACCGGAAAGTGCTACAGATACTTTTGATTTAGCAAGCTTTGAAACTAGCAAGGTAGGAATTTGCGAAGAATCTGCAAATGGCTCACTATAAATCTTACTAAGATCAGGTATTGTTTTTAATACATCATCTTCAGACAAAATGAGTTCTGTATGATCCGTTCCCAAGTGAGAAGAGACATCTTTTGCATAACCAGATTCATCAAATCTTTTATTCTCAAAGCCAATCGTAAAAGTTTTAATTTTATTCATGCTTTGTTTCTGCATTAAAGCAGTAATCAGAGATGAGTCTATTCCACCTGAAAGAAAGGCACCAATTGGAACATCTGATATAAGCTGGTCCTTAACTGAACGAGACAGAATATTTTCAAGTGATGTGGATGCTTCGTCAAAATCAATATAATTAGATGATGCTCCATTTAAGATATCCATTGAAGACCAATAACTATCGATGGAAATACCCGTGTTTAAAAATAGATCTTCAAAAGTTTCAGGAGTAGTTGTTAATCTGAATGTATTTAGATCAATACTAATAAATTTTCCAGGAGGACATTTAAAAGTTCCTTTGTAAATTGAATATGGAGCAGGTATGTAGTTAAATTTAAAATATGAAGACAGAGAGTTCATTGAAAGATCTTTATTGAAGGCTGAGAACTGAGCTAAGGACCCTAATTCAGAACCAAAAAGCAAACATGCTTCATTGAAAGATATATATAGCGGCTTTTCACCGATGCGATCTCTTGAGAAATATATTCTGTTGTCTTTCAAATCGAATAATACAATAGAAAACATACCCTTTACTAGCTTTAAGGCTTCTTTAAAATCTTCAAATTCAAATAAATTTAGAAGCGTTTCGGTATCCGAAGAACTCCTCCATGAATTAAAATTATATTTTTGATTAATATATTCACGAATTTCATGATGATTGTATATTTCACCATTGAATATTAATTTAAATCTGCCTTTGCATGAAGTCATTGGTTGCTTGCCAGCATTCGAAATATCTAATATTGAAAGTCTCCTATGGCCAAGTCCAATCTTTTGCTTGATAAAAAATTCATCTTTACCAAAAGCATCGGGCCCTCTATGCTCTAGACTTTGTATAGCTCTATCAATATCCTTTGAGCAGTGTGGGCTGTTTTTAAGCTCGACATATCCAACTATTCCACACATTGCAAATTACTCACTTTTTTCTTTTTTATAATCTTTAAAAGAGTTAAAAATCTTAATGTTTCCATTGCCAACAGATATTATTCGATCAGCATGCTCAATTGTTGAAAGTCTGTGCGCTATTATGAGGACAGTTTTTTCAGAGTCGATATCCTGAATTGAATTAACAACATCTTTTTCTGTTTTCTCATCTAAGGCACTAGTAGCCTCATCAAAAATAATTAAATTTGAATCTTTATATAGAGCCCTAGCAATTCCAAGTCTCTGTTTTTGACCACCAGATAGCTGGACACCAGATTCACCAAGGACATGATTGAACTTATCATTCTGCTGCATAATATAATCATAAATTTGTGCGTCTTTGGATGCCTTTATTAATTTTAATTCATTAATTGAGTCAAGGTCGCTACCAAAAGCAATGTTTTTAGTAAATGAGTCGTCACTGTAGTAAACATCTTGAGGTACATGGGATATCATTTTTTGCCACGAACTTTTAACTTCATTTATATTATTATCATCAATATTAATATCTCCAGCGATAGGATTTAAGAGACCTAGAATCAGATCAATTAGAGTGCTTTTTCCTCCACCCGTAATCCCGACAATACCAATCTTCTCCCCTTTATAAATTTCTAAGTTAATTGAATTAAATATAAGGGGGCTATCTTTAGAGTAACTAAAAGAAATATTTTCGAGAGATATTTTACTAAAATTATCAATTACTTTTTGTGACGCTAGGTCATCATCGTTCGTTAAATAGTTTTGATTTAGAATTCTAAGAGTGTCATCAAGGTTCTCTTTACTGCCAGCTATAGAAGCATAGCATCTATATATTTGTTGCATATTTGGAATAAGTTTTTGAGAAGCCAGAGCAAGAAAGCCAAGTATTGGCAAACCCTCGTTCATGCCATTTGGTTGAGATGCATAATAAAGACCCAATAAGGCCATTAGGATTACTATCAATGCTTCAATTACATATCTTGGAACACTTCCTAAAAATTTATTTTCAGCGACAGCATCTCTTAATTTAAAATCAATTTCATTATATTTTTCAATGAAGAAGCTGTGAGACTTATCAAGTATTAGATTTCTTATTCCACCAAGAGCCTCTTGAATAAAACGAATAATTTTCTTTTGGCCAAGATCAACAATCTTGCTATTAGCCTCAAGTTTGCTTTTAAGAAATAAGGAGATTGGGATATAAAAAATACATAAGGTAGCAAATGCAATAAATGCAATAACAGGATCAATAAAAAGTATTCCGGCAAGAATAGTAATAGAAAAGATAGCAGAGCTTATAAACAAAAGCACCATATACAATACCCCAAATACCGTAATGTTCACATTATTAACAATTGAACTAATTACATCTCCTGAATTCCTATGGATATGAATAGAAAATGGCTGATATATTGTCTTTGAGTAAGCGGCCCTGCTTAAGTCATTGCCACACAAAACACTTATTTTGTTTTGAAACCAAAAAATTACTATTTTGATAATGGCAGTTAGTATATTTATACCAATAAAAAAAATTGTGAGTGGGGCAATGATTTCAACTCCAGATGAATAACCTAGACTTAGAAAAAATTGATTAAAGTTTGGATTATTAAAGGTCTGTTCGGAGTCCATAATAACTGATATGAACGGCATAATAGAGCCAATGCTAATAAGATCAAGAATGGCTGTTATAAAAGTTGCTAGGGTAATTAGTGTTAACTGAACTTTTCTTTTTTTAGAGAAGTTGCGCCATAAACTTTTTATAGATGACAACAAATCATTATCTTTTTCTATATCAGGAGACATGATTAACTAGAAATTGGGGTGCTTCTTAAACCATTCAACAAACTTTTTAACACCTTCTTGGATATTAAATTTAGGTTTAAAGTTAAAAGTATTAAATAAATCTTCAACATCAGCATAAGTGGCCACCACATCACCTGGCTGTAATGGCAATAGATTGGTAATTGCTTTTTTACCTATATTCTTTTCTATTTCTGATATGTAATCATTAAGTTTTACAGGGTTATTGCTTCCGATATTATAAACTTTCCATGGAGCAAAACTTGAGCCTGGGTCTGGAGTATTTCCATCCCAATTAGGGTTTGCTTTAGCAGGATTATCAATGACCCTTACTAATCCTTCAACTATATCCTCTATGTAAGTAAAATCTCTTTGATGATTTCCGTAGTTATAAACATCAATCACATCGCCGCTCATAATCGCCTTTGTAAACTTAAATAATGCCATGTCTGGTCTTCCCCACGGACCATATACAGTAAAAAATCTAAGTCCAGTTGTGCTTAAATTAAATAAATTACTATAAGTGTGAGCCATAAGTTCATTCGATTTTTTGGTTGCAGCATAAAGACTAAGAGGATGATCAACATTATCATGAACAGAAAATGGCATAGTCAAATTAGCTCCATAGACAGAGCTAGAAGAGGCATATACGAGATTACTTATCTTATTATGCCTTGAGCATTCTAATATATTCATAAAACCAACAATATTACTTTGTATATAAACGTCTGGATTTTCTATTGAGTACCTAACTCCAGCTTGAGCTGCAAGATTTACGACAACATCAATTTTATTTGTTGCAAATATTTCTTCAAGATCCTCTTTACTAGCAATATCGATATCATAATGTGTATAGTGTTGGTGGTTAAGATGCCTGTCGAGTCTTCCTTTTTTTAGTTCAACATTGTAGTAATCATTAAGGTTATCTATGCCTAAGACATTATCACCCCTATCAAGAAGCTTTAAACACAGTTGTGATCCAATAAACCCAGCAGAGCCTGTAACTAAAATATTCATTTATATAGTACCTTGAGAAATTAGTTCATTAAGTAAAAGGCCTTTAGAATCCTTCTCAGAAACTATTATATCTTCTTTTTTGAAGGGTAAATCTATATTGATATCTTTATCATCCCAAAATAAACAATGTTCATCTGATGGATCGTAATAATCTGTACATTTGTATTCAAATTCAGCATTAGGTGTAAGTGTTAAAAACCCATGAGCTATTCCAGGAGGCAGCCAAACTTGTAACTTATTTTTTTCATTTATTTCGATGCCATGAGACTGACCAAATGTTAATGAATCTTTTCTGATATCAACAAATAAATCATAAACACTCCCCTGAATGACTCTTATGAGCTTACCCTGTGGTTTGTTTTTTTGAAAATGTAAACCCCTCAAAACACCATAAGAAGATTTAGAATGATTATCTTGGACAAAACGATAATTGATCTCGGCTATTTCTTTATATCTATCTTCATTATAGCTTTCAAAAAAGAACCCTCTTTTATCTTCAAATACCGAGGGTTCAATAATTTTTACTCCCTCAATACCACAATTTATTGAATTCATGATTATTTATTTTTTATTAAATTTAATAAGTATGTCCCATAAGACGTTGACTTAAATTTTTCAGCTTGCTTTGAAAGCTCATCAGAGTTAATCCACCCTTTAGAGTAAGATATTTCTTCAAGGCAAGCAATTTTAAGAC
>TARA_B110000259_G_scaffold42930_2_pt1 | contig 21649 bp, 14 predicted proteins | sample TARA_B110000259 | Tara Oceans TARA_B110000259 (sample SAMEA4397649) | marine metagenome | biome: Polar Biome; feature: [SRF] surface water layer (ENVO:00010504); material: water (ENVO:00002006), including particulate matter (ENVO:01000060) such as... | depth 5 m | reverse complement strand
TGTGTCAGCGACGCCCTCAACTTATCTAGTAGGCACTAATAATTATGTAATTGAAGTAAGTATACCTGCAGCAGGTTTTTTAAACTCCGGCCAAGCTAACATAGCATGTCTCGCCATAGAAGGAATCGGTACAAATACACCGACGACTTTAGCTGCTAAGACTATTGCAATTGACAATGCTACAACATTATCATTTGGATCATCGGGCACTCCAATTCAATCGAAAACGGTAACTATTACCGGTAATGCAACGGCGTTTGATGTCGATGATGATATTACGTACAGTTCTTCTGTAGATTGGGTAAACGTAGTTCCAAATGCTTTTACGGTTAATGGAGGTGCTCTTAATATCACGTGTAGTGCATACTCAGGAAGCACTGCAAGATCAGTTGATGTAACATTAGTACATCCAGAGGATAATACTAAAACATCTCAAACTTTTACAATAACACAATCGGCTGGAAACCAGGCTCCAATTGGATCTGATTTAACTAAAAGCATAACATATAGCGGAACATCAACTGCAAACAATATTGATTTTAATGATGTCGCTACAGGAGGATGGGCTGGCTCAAATGTTAACGACCCAGACGATGTTACTAATAGTACATTACAGGTAATAATCACAGATATTAGTGGTTTAACGCTAGGTGCTAACATAAGCACACTGGTAGATACATCGGGTAACTCTAATGCTAGTATTACTAGTGCTCCTGATACATTAAACGGGATGGCTACTCCATTGACAATCCAACTAACACCAGCACAGAGTCTTGGTGCTTCTGCGATACAGACAGCTAGTTTTAAATATAAACTAGACGATGGGAGTTCTGTTAGCAACCTATCACCAGAGTATACTGTTACATTAACAATAAACCCTCCTGGTAATACAGCACCGACAATAAGCCCTGTAACTAGAACTATTAGTGGAGCACAAACCAATGACGTCGCATCTGCTATTAATATTGGGCAATTTATTTCTGATGATAGTGATTCGGATGAAAACTTAGGCCTTTTTTGGACTAATAGTGGAGGCTCAAGTACTACTCCGTTTTCAACAACAACTCCTAATACAGGATCATACGGTTCTATCGCATATAATAGTAGTGGTTTATTAACATACACATACACTGGGACTTCACTTAACCCTAATAGCCAAGATGTAGTAGAGACATTCTGGTATAAAGCACAAGATACTGATGGTGCGTATTCATCAGCAGCAAGTATAACTATTACAATGACTGCTTCGGCTAACTCAGCCCCAGTAATTTCATTTAATGGGCAAACTGGCACGACCGTAATAGAGAAGCAATTAAATCAATATGATACTGCAACATCTGTATCAGATGTTATTACTGCTACGGATCCAAACGGAGATACTTTAACATGGTCTTTTGCATGGGAATTCGCGACTAGTCAAAGTTCTCAGGCTGGAACTTTTACTCTTGATTCCGGTGGACAATGGACATATAGTACAGGTACGTGGGTTATCTCTCCTGGAAGCACAGTACAAGAACGATTTGTGGTTACAGTCACTGACCAATACGGTCTTACTGATTCATATACATTGAAATTCTTCTCTACTGGAGTAACTTATATTAGTGGTATTACAGGATCTAATAACTTTAGATCTACTGCATCGCCAACATGTGATGATGGTAGATCTGACCCACTTTATTTAGATGCAGACGCAGGGGCTGATAATATCAATGGACTAAGTCCAAACCAGTATCTGTACACAACCAACCTATTAGACGGTGATGATGTTAAGAAAAACGCAGATATTACTAATGTAACAAATAACCCTTGGATTTCAATTCAACAAGATATTGCCGGTGAGGTAATCATTAGAGCTGTAAAATTAGCAGGAGATGGTAAGATTATACAAGTCGTTGATTGCGAGACTAGTTTAGATAACGCATGGCCGATTGAAATTAATTTTTCTAATAAAACAAGTGAACTGTGTGCGCAAGAACTTACATATACCGTAAGTACTGCGACAGTTTATCAAAACGTATTAAATCCCGCTGATGGGGTTTTTGGATTAGCTGATGTAATTGCACTTGGTGGACAATTGTTTACTAGTCAGTATTATGCTAACCTACCAGAATATAGAAATCTTGATAATGGATTTGCAGCAGCATCTTTATGTGTTGCGACCGGATTCTATAATGATGGAACTAGACAAAACGCAAATGGTGATTTCATATATTATGAGTTTGTTGAGAGTGGTGATGGTATCGGTGTATGGAACGATAACGAAACAGACCCTCTTAATCTAACTAAGACATTTATATGCCCTGCGCTTATAGAATATGATACAGTAAGTATTAAGGCATATTATAGCCCATCTAATAGAGTTGCAGTTGACGCAGCATGTCTTGCTGGGGAAGATAATCTAGTATTAGTAGATTTATATGCTAGATTAGAAGCAGGAGGAACATTACCGTATACTACACACCAGGAAGGTTTAGAATATTTAATTAAAAATCAAATCTTAATATACACTTCACATGCTGACGCAAGTGAAGTTAATTATGATGGACTATGGGATAATACCACCTTTATTGCAGTTGATACTGCCGGTGGTGATTTAAACGATGATCCTTTTGGATATACACCTAGCCTTAGATTTGCAATATGGGATAATGAAAATGATAGTGGTTATTTAGAACCGGAATCTCAAAGTTTTACGTATTCGTGGCTTGGAGTTAATACTAATGGAGAATTAGAATATGCTGGGAGCTCTACTATATTAGGAGATTGTAATACACAATTTAATAAACCGGATGGAAATAGTAATTACTGTTTAGGACTTCCAGGTGATTTATGTTTTTTAAATAATAACAATTCTAGAGTTAATGTATTCTATGCTTTTTATTCATGTGCAGCTAAGATTGAATCAGGTAAGCCGTATTGGTCTTTATATTTAACAGATGGACTGCATACTTACGCTGAAAATTCAACATCATATATTAAAAAACTAATAGATGAAGTAGGACCGGATAATAATAATGGTATCGCGATGAATATCGGAGGCGATAGCATGTTAGAATGTGTTACTATTCAACATAAAATATTTGCAGCTAATTATGATGATGCTGTTAACATATTATTAGAGAGAGAAGAATACGGAACCGACATTAGAATTATTGAAATTAACCCAGTTGAATTAGGGTTTACAAGCGGAGCTGTAATTGAATATAGAGATAATTGTACAAGTTGTTTATTAGACAAACAAGACTTTTTAGAATTTATTTTAGATGGAGTAGATGACGCTGAAATAATTAATAGATCTATTCCTAACTTTGATTTAGAAAAGAACTATGAATTAGATAATTTATCTAAACCGTTATTAAGAACAAACCCTAAATTATCTACAAATGCTAAATTGGTAGTTAATAGCCTTGACAATATGTATATTGAGTCTATTGATGCTAGTAAAGAGTTAGCTGCTGTTGAATATAAAAAATGGTCTGTTAGCAAGGATGGCAAATGGGCTTATGATTTAGCTAAATTTTTTAATAGCAATAAAACTCCTTCAGATTTAATATACAATGTTAGATCTAGATTTTCAGATCTTTCAGTACAAGAGTCTTTTGAAAAGCAAATTGAAGAAGATTACCACTACGGAACTACATATAACTATTCTAAATTACATAACGAGGATTTTAGAATGTTAGCTCCAATTTGGTTAGATAAAAACATACCTAGTAATTTCGTAATATTTAGAGTTAGTGATCCTGCTGCTATTTTAGACTTTGATACTCAAAGTAACTTTAATAACATGGATTCTATTCTAAAAAATAGTGAATTAATTAAAACGTTTGATTTAACTAGAAACTCTAACATCGGGACTTATATTAGAAACCATGTTCAATCTGAGTTATTTCCAAGCACGCCACTTAATGTAAACTTTAGTGAAAATGAAAGAACAAACTTTAATGGAATTGATTTAACACAAGGTGGGTTTACAAACAAAGGTGAATACTTATTTGATGATTTTGTAAAACAAGATCAAACTATCATTAACGAAAACGATTTAATCACTGGTGGTTTTGAAAGAAATAAATTAGCATGTGCGAATCTTATTAACCTAGAATTCTTATTTGATGACGACGGCGCTGAAGACTATGCGGTAAATAGATATTTTGGATTATACGTAAATGATGTAGATTCTGGATATGGTACTTTAGAATCTAGTTTCGATGGACTGCTTAAGTTTAAAACTTTAAATTCTTATATTAACACTGATGCTAAGTCAGCAATACCTCCGACGGAATTGATGACATCTACTCCAACTCTAGGGTATGCACATATTTCTGATAACTTCTATAAGATTTCCCCATTATATTATGATACTTCAAAATTAGAGGTACATGTTGAGGATTCGTCTAATACAATTCCTGCTGAAATTAAAATATCGGCAATTGGAACGTCAGTAGACACTACTAAGAATGAAGCACCTGGAAGTGATTTTGTTAAACTTACAATTAACGGTTCACCGGCGAATAATGATAGAATATCAATATTCCCTTCTAAAGAACAAGACTATAGAATTAAATTCATGAGATTTACTCCTGGAGAACAATTCGTATTAAGCCTTAACCTTGATGAACAAGTTGGAAATCAAAACTTTTTACTAACACTACAAGCTACTGCACAAGAAACCATTGACGATCAATTAGGAGGGTTACATAATATCGATCCTAATTTAAGATGGAAAGCAGATGGTGATGATATTTTATTTTATGAAGATAAAGTTACACTAAGACCTATAAGACCTAGCATCGCTCCATATACAAGTAATGGATGGACTTTGGCTAGAATTGAATATACACAAATACCATACGATCTTTCGAACAATATGTTCTTTGGATCAGATGCTCTATTGGCTGGTCATTTTAATACTACTTCGTTTTCATCAAATGGTAGCAACGCTGAAATTGCAACAGCACTTACTAAATCTATTAACTCTAAAGAAAATGGATTTACTGCATTAACGTTTGATGGCGCAGATCACCTGTATATCAAGAACAACGTTGTTGGATATAGACTGATGCAGTCAGGGATCGCCCTGCCTAACAATAATGCAAATGACTGGGTAACTATTGAAGGAGACAACGAGATCAACTACACGCCTAATAATGTGTTAAGATTGCTACTAACAGGTAATACATCAGATGTATTCAAATCTAGTAAAATATACTACTTTACTGGTGGTAACTCTGCTGGTAAATCTGTGTTAGCATCGTTAGATTCTGTAGCAGATATTAATATTGGTGATTATTTAGAAACTAGTTCGAATAGTAATTACAATAAGGTTATTGATATTGTTGATGACATTGAAAGATTACCTTTACAATATAAGAAACTTGTATTAGAAAAGAAAAACACAATAGAGTCGGGAGAGGTAAATGTGTTTGCAGATAACTTAGTTAAACTAGGTTTATTTTCTGCATTTGATATACATGATATGAATTTTGATTTCTATGATACTTCTAATTCAGATTTAAAAGAATTAAAATACGAAACATCAGGTGAGATCAAATACGAACCTGAGTTAAATAATAACAGTGACATATATCCTTTTGGAGAAAGAGAAAACACTGAGTATATAACAGCACCCGCGAGTTACTTTACAGGATTAACTGGAGTATTAGAAGATGAAATAACTGATACTTTTAATGAAGATTTTGTTGAAAGTGAATACGACAGATTAAAAGAAAACTATTTAAAAGAGAACTCTATAAGGAGTAGAGTTGTTCCTTCAATTAACAAGTGGGTATTAAAAGATACATTAACTGTTAGAGAACAACCATATTACTTAAACGCTAACGAGGCGTTTGGTAGATCTAACTTCTCAGCAGATCTTTCTGTTGCAGGCCGAGATAGACTTGGAATGACTCATGAGTGGTTCTATATTAATAACTTACCAAAACATCTTAAAGAAAACGTTGGTAATTCAACAACTCCTAATTATAGATTAAATGAATCATTTAGTTACCTTAACTTTATGGAAGGATTTGAGATGACTCCTGATATGTTTAAGGATATTAATTATGATTACTTTGATAGATTCTTTGTAACCGAAGGATTTGAAACTAAAGGAGACAACAAATACAAAACATTCGTTAAGACTAATAGACAGAAAAAATATACATTAGTTAATGGCGGTAACAATACTGCGTTTGCCGATTCTATATTTAAAGGTCTAAAAGTAATATTCAAATCTAGAAAAGAATTTGCATCTGCAAGCCCTGTTGATTTTGTTAAATCATCTGAGTTTAATGGATATAGATTTAGTACAGTATTGAATGTGAAAACGTCACAAGACTCGAATGGTATTGAGTATGAAGTAATACAAAATAAGAAATTTAAGTATGTTGTGTTCTTTATCTCTCTAAGCCTAGATGATTTATGGGCAGATCAAACTTTAACTAGAAAGTTATTGTATGAGTTAAACCACTCGCTAATATGGAACAACGAAGAGGGTACATTTAAGTATTCTGATATTAAAGTTGATGGCCATTTAGATTTAGTAGGGGCTAATTTCTCAGATCCAGCTGGTGATAATTATTTAGTAGTACATGGTTTACCACATGCAGATGGAAGTGTGCCACAGTTCTTAGAACAAATTAATAAGAATGAAGATGATGAATACGGAAGTATTATAGTAAATATAAACACTGCGTTTGGTCTTCAAAAAATACAATTAGATATTTCTAATGTAGGGAGCCAGTCTGAATTAATACTTGCAAGACCTCCTCAGGATATTACTGATGGAAATGAAGTTCAAACGACGTTAGACAACTTACCAGGTTATTTACAATATAATGCTGAGTATATTTACAAAGGTGGAGGTATTAATGCATATAAATATATTTTAGAATCATTAGGTGCTCAAAATATGTCGACCATGTTATTAAGAAACCCTGATAATATTAAATACTCAACAGTAGAATTAGATGGTAGTATTGCTCTTAGTAAATTTATCATCCTTCTAGAAGATGGTGTTGAGATTATTAAGAAGTCTGAAATTAACACAGAAGTAGATGATGAGAAACCGGAATCGTTTAAATTATCATCCGGAAACATTGGCTATAACTTAGGGTTAACAAGAACGTATTATCCATTCTTAATTAGACATCATGGTGGATATACTATTGATACAACTCCGGTGGTAACATTTACAGACATATACGCGCACATGAAAACAAATACTCTTCAAAACGCTTCGAATATCGCTGAGTTAGAATTAGAAGAGCAAATGTATAAACACTCGTTAACTAGCACTGAAGATATTCAATTAGCTAAAGATTATTACAAGAGATATAATAGATGTGGTGTTGCATTCAACTTAGGATTTATTTATGATGATGGAACTCATGATTCTCAATGGGGTTATATTAAAAATCATTTCTATAGAAAAGTGAATGAATTCAAATCTAGTGGTGTTATTAAGCTATCGACGTCTTCTGATAAGCCGCCTTTATATCCATTAATTGGTGAGGTTGCTATCGATAAGAAAGATGTTCACGTGTTTAAATCTTCATGGGATAAAAACTATTATACTAGGGCTTTATCGGGCGACCTTACGGAACTCGTACCTGGTACATTTGAAACTAAAGAGGAGAGATCTTATTTAGCTTCAACGATTATGAAAATTAAAGACAGTTATACTCTATTAAACTTTGAAGTTGAACAAGTAAAAACTGGAGAGATTCAAGATGACATATTATCTAATTCAACAAATACAACCGATGTGGTGTTATTTGAAGATAAAAATAGAGTAGTAATGGATTTCTATGTAGATTTTACAATTAATAAAAAATTAAGTGCAGACGGTGTTTTAGAAACTATTAAAAAATATGTTCTAGCAGCTAATTCAGCTGACGACAAAACAACATTAACAGATGATGCTCAACTTTACATAGGTGACAATTTAGTAAATGTGTTTGGAATCAGTCAAATCAAGCTGTATACTCAAAGAATTAAAGGCAGAGGCTCAGTTTTAGAAAGTGTAGCTGAGGTTACGGATTTAGATAATAACAATTATATTTTAGATCAAAACTTTACCTTTTCTTCGCACGAACAAAAGCCCCTTAATTTTAGGTTGATATATAATAAAAGATTAGGTTACTCTTATAGAATTAGACCTATGGTAAAAATAACGTCATAAGGCATGGCCATATTCAATATACAAGAAATACTACACCCTAATGACTCTAACCAGATCAAGTGGGAGAAGGTTAACTATAACTTCGATCAACTACTGGCTAACGGCGGTGGACCCGAGGGTACAAAAGGTTCTCTAGGACAGCAAGGTTCTGTTGGACTGACCGGACAAAAAGGAAACCAGGGTGAAATAGGACCGCAAGGTTTAACTGGTGCTACTTCTTCTAGATGGCAAGTTATTCCTATTAATCCGGCCGGAGCAACAAATAATGATTATGTTATACTTAAGCCTAAAGTATCAACAGATAATTATCATCCGGTAATATTTTTAGGAGACCAGAGTTTTGACGAAGGCCAAAGCAATAATGGATTAACTAACTTAAGGTCTACGATAACAATTGGTAAACATGCAGTTGGAGGAGTTTCTCCATCTGATGAATATGTTACATTTTGGCATGGACAAAGAACAGGCACAACAAACGATATAGCAATAACTCTTTCTTCATCAGAAGTAACTGAAACAATCGGTGGTGTTACTACTGATTGGACTAGATTTACTTTAGCGGAAACTTATGGTGTTAATTTAAACACCAATCCAGCTGAAATAGTTGAGTTTTATGTAGAGTTGGACAAATATACTTTTAAATCTAAAGTTGGATTTAGCTCAGAGGCAGCTAACAGCTTTAAACTACCTAATACTAATCTTGCAGTAAATGAATTAGAAGGCGGTATGATTAGATATTTCGCTGGTAGTTTTTGGGGAGCTTTCGAAGACTCCAACGGAGCAGTTGAATGGAAAGAATTCTGTACAGCACCATGTGGAGCTGGCAATGTTTCTGGAACTGTATCAATTGTAGAAGATCCAGCAGATCTAAACTTAAATCAATACGGTGGACAAATAGGTAATACTGTATCAATAATTCCTTCTGGAAATCTTGAATTAGATGAAAATGGAGCTGTATGGACTGGGCAAGGAGTTCCAGGATGTACGGACTCAACAGCAACAAATTATGATCCAAATGCCACTGTAGATGATGGCTCATGTATAGCTCCTATTTATGGTTGTATGGATCCTGCAGCATTAAATTATTATCCAGGTGCAAATATTGATTTCAATTGTTGTTATATCCAAGGATGTACGAATGCAAATGCCTCAAATTACAACCCGGACGCATGTATAGATGATGGTACATGTAATTTAGAAACAATCGAGTTTACAGGTGCTGCTAATGCATTACTAAATATGAGTGCTTCTGGTGGTGTCGGTGACATAGGTTATATTACAGGACCAACAGCAGGAATGATAGTATCTACTGCTACTAAACCAGCATGGATTACTATAACCTCATACCAAAATTCTAATTTTGAACCTGAATTGGCTTTTAGTGTTCAAGCAAACGCCGGTGCAAGTACTAGAACTGGTACTATCGTAATAGCACATCCTGATGATGCATCAGTAACTGCTACTGTTAATGTATCGCAATTAGCTGTTTCATCAACTATTGCAACGACTTTAGCGACTGCAGCAACGACATTAGCTACAGTGGCTACAACGCCAGCGACTGGTGCAACTGCTGCTACAACACAAGCAACAGCAGCGACAACTTTGGCAACGCCAGCTACAACACAAGCAACTATTCCACCACCGGTATATAATTCATTAATTGTAACACCAACTTCTGCTAGCTTCGGCAACGCAGACGAGGGTACTACACTTACATATACTGTTGCAGGGTCTTATATACCTAACGGTACTAAAGTATGGCTAGATTACACGGGTACTCATAATAGATCAGATGTCGCAGGTGAAGGTTCTGGAGGCGGAAGTGGTGAATCTCCTCAAACTTCTAGTTGGGGTAACTTCGTCATAATGAACAATAACGTCGGTACTACATCGCTTACTATTGAAAATGACAATATATTAGAAGCAATGGCTCTAAATGATAGAGAAACTATCATAGCTACTCTTTGGCCTCAAGATTTTGATGGTAATTCTACTGAAGGTCACAGTGTGACTACAAATATTACTGATACATCATTCCCGGCGACTGCATCATTCTCTGGAGGATTTGACCAATCAATGGCATGTGATAATAACAATGTCGCATGGTCAATATCGTATGATGGTACTCAAGCTGATTTCATTAGCAAAATGACATCGGGGAATTCAAATATTTACATAAACTACGGTAGAGTTATTAGTGCAAGTAATAATACTTTAAGAACTCCGGATGCTGGATGGGGCGCTGATAAAGTGGATATGATATTCCAGATCGGTGGACCAACTAATCAAAGTGGAACGGATTGTTCAATTTATGCAACAGTTGCAACAACAACATACGGAGGTGCTCCATCTAATACAACAGAAACACCAACAACAACTAGTGGCGGTGGACAACCTTCTAATTAATAATTATGATGAACAAGATAAAAGATATATTTTCGAACAAGACTCTAGTGATGTTTATCGCTGGAGCTCTCTTCGTTATGTTGTTTCTTAGACAATGTAATAGTATTGAAAACTTAAAACAAGACGTTAAATTAGCACAAGAAGATGCTGGTAGGCAACTTAATAACTTTAAGGCATCTCAAGATTCTATTGTATTACTAATAAATGAAAATGGAGATCAACTTGCTACTATTAGATCTTATGAGTTTGATTTATCAGACATGGCAGATAGCCAATCTAAACTAACAGACAAGTATAAGAAAGCTTTAAACTTAAATAAAGATTTGAAAGAAGTTAATTCATTAATCTCTGCTAATCTAGAAATAAAAGATAGTTTAAATGTAACAACCACGACTGAAGTAATAGGATTAGATACTACTAAGATTACATTCGAATCATCCGACGATTTTGGAAACGGCAATTCAAGGCTTTTGACAGGATTTACAGATGTTAAGTTTGACACGAGTATTAATCAATTCTCAGTATTAATGACTAGATTTGAATTAACACAAACACTAAGCCTGATGGCAGCAATTGAAAATGTAGACGGTGCAGATAGATTAAAGTTATCAACAAGCTACCCTGGATTAGTGATTAAAGATATTGAAAACATTAACTTAGTTAATACGCGATTAAACAGAAAGGACCAAAAGAAATCTCGATGGATGGTTGGTTTTGGAGTTGGGTATGGTATTAACTTAAATAACAATCAAGTGATTAGCACAGGGCCTTCCATCGGAGTGGGTCTTTATTTCTCACCTAAATTTTTACAATTTTAAGACATGGCTGAATCTTCAAGATATTTTAGAATAGACCAAGACATACTACTTGAGTTTATATACCACGACCAAGGCGATCTAGAGAAGTATCGTATCGAGGTAGATGATAATGGTAGTGAGGTTAAATTCCTAGACACTATGAAAGGTGATTCTTCAAGTACTAGACATTTAATTTCAGAACTTGGAAGTGCAGTAGTTAACTTTGACGTAACTGTTATGTCGGGCTATCTTGCAGTTGAAAACTTTGCTGCTAGGACTTTATTAATGCAGAATGGAAAGACTTACAAGTTTGATTTAAGTGCTTTGCCACAACCTGAATTATTTGCAATCAGTGATAGCTTAGGAGTTTATTCATACTCTGCTATTACTAATATTGCTGAGTATACTCCGGTAATGAACGGAACAGCATCATACACATACCCTGATTTAATTGGTGGTAAAGCAATTGTCGATACAAGAGCTAATCCTTTATTTGCAACACCGGATGAAGAAACAGGAAACGATATTAATCAGACAATCGGTCGATACCATGCAATAAATGTACCAGGTGCTGATAAAACTAAGTATGCTTTATTAGGATATGATTCTACTGGGAACTACGAACAACAAAATTTTATTAATAATTCACTTGATTGGCCAGGTTCTAGAGAAGACGATCTATTAAACTACCAAACAGATGCAACTGCTAATATTAACTTTATCTTATATGATACAGTTAGGTTACACTTAAAATCTGGTTTTAGTTTTGCAGCAAGAGGATATGAAGGATTTCTATTTGAAGTTAGCACAGAAAGAACTACTAGAATTAAAAACTACTTAACACAATTAGTTTATTTGAATCAAAGTAATTATGAGCTTTCAAACCCTAAGCCTTTTATTTTAGGAGAAACTCTTTGGTCTAAATATATTAATATTAAGATACCGAGTATTGTTGGCCAAAACCAAGAATTCTTAGATAGATTTTATGGAGATGGAACACTTAATACAAGTGATTTAAACCCATATTCTAATTATGGTATTAACTTTAAATTATTAGACAGATTAGAAACTTCAGGTGGATATGATTATGTTTACACTGGAGAAGAGAATTCATTTTCAGTCGCAAGAGAAGATGAGTTTGCTGATTTTACAGTAGTAGTAGAAGATGCAGATGATGGAGATTACTTTAAGATTTATGGTGAAAAAGATAATTCGCTTGCAGGATTTGAAGGACATATTCTAAATAGAATAGGAACTTCGTCTGATGACATAGTGGTTATTTTTGATGTGGATGTATTCGAACAAATAGGTACTTCTTTTGTTAAGACTAATTCAAACACGTTTACTCAATATGAAGACTTTAGTACTCCTGTTACATTTAGGCCAGTAATTACAAATGCGAATGTCGCAGTTAATTTCTCAATTGATGTAACTATGAGAATTTACAACCAAACAGATAATACTCAAATTACTAAGAAGGCTTCGCTTACAGTGAGTCAAGCAGCTAGATATGGTAAAAAACTACAAGCACTTAAAATTGATAACCCAAATATATTAACAGAAGTATATAATGTTTTACCTAGTTTAACTTCTAATAAAACAATTTCTGGATTTATCACAGACAACTTACCTAGAACATTAAAATATGTGCCTGTATTTATTGAAAGATACAATGTTGTTGCTTCTAGTACTAGAGTTGATTTAACTAGCCTTGGATCTGGATCTGGCGCTGGCGCTGGATATGGTGGAAGAGGTGTTAATGAAATGTTAGCAAACGTTGAAGAATTAGAAACTGGTGCATTTGTAAACGAGGGAGATTTAACTATCACAATACCTCCATTTGCAACATACCTTAAGTTTGTAATTGCAAAAAAGAGAGGTGATGATTTTGAATATGTCTCATTTGAGAATGCTGAGTTAGTTGTCTTATCGTTTAGTGACGGCAAGACTACTTTAAAGTTTAACCATGTATATAATAAAGATATTGATATGGGACAGGGTGAAGTCTTGTTTAAAATTAATAAACAAAATGCAAACTCTATCAGAGGTATGAAATCTAACATATTTTATATTAGTATTGATAATGGACAAGATGAGACTATGGTTACCAAAGGTAAATTTATACGTAACTAATGATATTAAATAGTAGAAATAACGCATACGATTTTAGGTTCCCTAGAAAGTTTATCCCACAGGAAGTTGCAGACAAATACAAAAAGTATTTAAACAAGACTCCAGGAAATCTTTTAGCTGAGCCGATCGATATAATTAATTACTCGATACAAGGCGTTGGTATTCCCGGGATTTCGTTTGACCCAATTACTCAAGCAGATAATGATGGTACTACAAGATATCACAGAGGTGCAGTTCCAATTCAAAATACAGTACAGAGAGAATTTACAATAACATTCCAGTTATTAGATGGTTTTATTAATTATTGGATTATGATGGACACTCTACTTTACTATTATGCTAGATCAACAAAGGATCCTTATATAGAACCAATGACTTTAAGAATCCTAGATGCGGAAGGTAGTTCGGTAGCATATATGGAATTCCAAAAAATAATAATGAACTCTATTAATGAGTTAAACTTAAATATGGCTGAGAATGTTGCAGACTTTAATACGTTTGAATGTACCTTCTTTTACAACAAGCTAGATTTAAGGTTAGAAATAGACTGATATATAACCTATGAAAGATACTAAAACATTTAACCAGTACCTAGTTGAGACACACTTAACTGAATCTGACATGACACTTTTAAAGGAGTCATTGCAAACTGAGTGGACTCCTGAACTAGAAGAAAAGGTAGATCATGCAGTTGAACAATTTGTACAACAATACCGTAATGAAAAAACTGATGCATTTGATTTAGATAGACTTGAAGAAGATCTAGTTGAAGAAGGTTTATTAGGTAGTATTATTGGTGGTCTAGGTGGTTTTGCTTTAGGTAAATCCGTAGGTAAAGTACTTGCTAAGGTATTAGGTATTCAAAAGGGTATCTTCTACGATTTATTAACCTCCCGTTTAGTTGGCGCTGCTTTAGGTGCTGCGATGGGTAAAAGATTTTAATATTGAATTTAGTTACAGTTGACTTCTCGCTTAATTCCCCTGGTATATGTGTCTGGCAGTCTGACACGAATGAATATCACTTTATCTCCTATATTAAAGCTGGTTCAGGAACAAAAGCCGAACAAAAGAGACAAGAAGAAATAAGTCTATTTAAAGACGTTACTCTTGTACACCAACCCGATTGGAATTTAACAGTTGGGGATTACTCCAAAAACGAATTTGCAAAGATTAAGAGGTACATCAAAACAGCGGATGATATCATCAACCTAATCGTAAGCATAACAAATACCAAACAAGATTATCACATAGCATTTGAGGGTACGTCGTATGGTTCTAAGATGGGAACTAATAATATGATTGACATGGCAGCAGGAGCTGCAATCCTAAAAGAACAAATGATATGCCAACTCGAGGTCAAAAATTTACTGACCGTTGCACCCACAACTATTAAGAAACATGCAGGTAAAGGTAACATGAACAAGTTAGCACTTTGGGTAGCCTTTTTAAATAATATAGTAGAGAGTCCAGAGTTAGCTCAGTCTCCTCTATTTAAGTATTGTGTAAATGAAATAGGTGATGAGGTTAAGAAGGTTCCAAAACCATTTGACGATCTAGTCGATGCTTGGTTCCTTAATCATTATTTGCTTCAGCAACTAGGGGAAAATTTGCCAGTCTAACCAAGTCCCTTTCTGCTAAACATTCTCCGCTTCAAACCGCGGAAGCCCAAAACTGGTAACCAAGTCTCTGCTTCAAGCCCCTTTCTGTTACCATCTCAGCCAGTACCTTATCTTTCTTTGGCGTTAAAGACATAACTTATATGCGACTGTGGAGAAAAGGTTTCAAAAAGGTTCAACAAATCTACAATCTTTTTTAACTAGTATAAGATTTGATCTCCTGGATGCGCGTCTGTATCTCCTTACAAGCCACTGAAAACGAGTCATTCTCTGGGTACATAAACCCTAACCAAAGTTGTTTGATGTTAGCAGGACCCGCCCCACCTATGATGTTATCGATCCAAGTAGCAAAGCTAATCATATCAGCATATTCATCTACATAGAACAACTCTTCATTATAGTAGTAACCTTCTACAAAGGTACCAGTTATTTTTGCGCCCATTAATAATAAGTCTTGATTTCTTTCAGATATTTGTTTATATTTCATAAGTATTAGTTTTTAATTACAGTACTAATATACGAATAATTATTGACATAAAAAAACTTTTCGGCACTTATTTTGCATAAACTTTGAAACAAAACTATTTGCATATAATAGCATACCATCTAGAAACAAAACTAAATAACGATATATAATAAGTATAATAAACAAACTATTTAAAGTTATGTTAGTAACAGCAGACTACCTTCGTTTAGCAAATGTCCTACAAAAAATGGTGACATATAACCAGATTACGTCATTAGAACGTGAGGCGTTATTACACAAATCAGGACTGATTAAGTTAGAGGACAATAAATGGAAGGAACCCGATGGAGCTATATTAACGATGAATATTGTTTTAAACAAAGACCAATAAGTATGCCGTGCGAAGTATTTAACATATACAATAGTTCTAAAGATAAATCCTTAGAAATACAATACACGCCATGCGATACTGGAATAGCAGCTGGATTATCAGTTGCTCCCGGTAAATTGGTTGTGTGTTCATACGCTGAACCTTATATAACATCAGGAGATGGAAACGTTAATCGTGACCATGATGCTGAGTTAAAGGGAGTAGGAGCACCTAGCAATTAAACTTAGGTTTAGTTTGAAACTATTGATTATTATACAACTATAAGGAACTGAAAGACATCGAAGTATTTCAAAAATTAAACAATTAAACAACTAAAAGAAAATTATGAGCGACTCATTTGACATTTTTAATTTAGGCGTGGAAGACGTGGAAACACACCAGCCTGAAAGAACAACCGTAAACGAGATTTACAAACCTACAGCCGACGACGGTAAAGACGGCACTTACAAAGCATTAATTCGTTTTGTACCAAACCCAGAGAACCCAAGAAAATCTCTGATCCAAAAGTATGTACACTGGTTAACTAACTCTAATGGAGATGGTAAATTAGTAGACTCTCCTCAAACAATTGGTGAACACTGTCCAATTGCAGATGTATTCTGGAAATTAAGAAAATCAGATTCTGCAGTAGACCGTAAGTCATCAGAGAAATTAAAGAGACGTCAACAGTACTATTCTTTAATCAAGATCGTTAAGGATCCACAAAATCCAGAAATGGAAGGAACTTACAAAGTATTCAAATTTGGATATAAGATTAAAGAGAAAATCGATTCTGAGTTGAAGCCAGACTTTGGTGAACCAACACAAGTATTCGATTTATTCGAAGGTAAGAACTTTGAGCTTGTTATTACAAGACAAGGGGAATACAACAACTACGACAAGTCTAAATTCTCTTCAAGCAAATCTGCAATCTTAATGGGCGAAGCTCCAGCAGAAAGAAGCAAAGAAACGATGACAAGTATTAAAGAGGAATTGGAAGCAGCTCCTTCACTTGCAGGCTATGACTATAAAGCATGGGACGAAGATACTCGTTCTTTTGTTAACAACGTTCTTAGAATGTATCTAAATCCAGGCGAATCGATTTCAGAGGTTACATCAACACCTGCATCGAAAGCGGCAACAAAACCAGTAGCTCAACCAGTAGCTGCAGCCCCAGTGGCAGCAGGAACTGCAACAGCAACGGAGCCAGCAAAAGCGAATACTGATGATGATTTAGATTCTTTCTTGAATGACCTCAACCTCTAAGAACATAACTCTTACTGAGGAGCTTAAAAGTAGAATAAAGAAGGCACTGAAACAAGTATGTGTTGAAGCACATTCTACTCCAAACAAGCAACTACTTAAAGACATGCCAGGGCGAATAACCCTGGCGTGTCCTTATTGTGGTGACTCAAGTCAAGATGATACTGCAAAGAGAGGCAACATGTATTGGGACACATTACAGTTCCACTGTTACAATTGTTCTGAACACACAAATCTTTATGGGTTATTAAAAGACCACGAAGTAAGAATGCCTAACTCCGGTGATTCATTCACCATTATTGATTATATTAAAGCTAATAAATCACAGGTTAGTCAAGAACAAGTATTACAAAACTCATCTCTTGCTAGTGTACAAGAGTTGGCATTAACAGTCGCTGAATTTAAAGAGATATTCGGTGCAAAAGAAATTACACCAGGAGAGTGGATATGGTTTCAATTAAAAGAGAGGCTATTACACAATAAAGCGAATGAATTTCTTTTCTCCCAAAAAGGTAATAGACTTTGGATTTTAAACATGGGCATGGAAGGTAAAATTATCGGCGCTCAATCCAGAAGAATGAAAGGATATGGATCTAGGTATTTAACTTATGATTTACCTAAGCTCTATGAGGAATGGAAGAAACCGCTTGACCTACCACCTGATGAACTCACAAAACTTGCAAAGGCAAGTACTCTGTTTGGTATTATGCAAATAAACTTCCAGCAACCAGTAACTCTATTCGAGGGACCAATCGATGCTAAGTTTATGCATAACTCTTTAGCCCTAGCTACTGCCGGTAGGACTACAGACGAATTTGATGAGATGGCAACAGTACGTTATATGTTTGATAACGATAAGACTGGTAAAAAGAAGATGGCAGAGAAATTAAAGAAAGGTAGACCTGTATTCATGTGGGCTAAATTTCTAACAGATTTTAAGTTAGATACATATAATATAAAAGATCTTAACGATCTTGTTAAAGTATGTTTCGAACAGAAATCCAATGCATGGAAAGAAATTGAAAACTATTTTACAACAAGCGAATTAGATCTATGGTATGTATAACTGATATGGTAGATGATAATCTAGAAGACTTTCTGAAGGATTCAGAGAGATTCAAAGGCAATAAGTTAATTATTGATTTCGAGGTAGAAGAGTTTAATGTACAGAGCAATAAATTTGTTGTGGAAAAACCTAAATTAAAGAAAGGCCAAAAGGCTGCAAAATTTATTAGGCCAAATCCAAACAAAAAGTCTCTGTTCTAATATAACTAATATGAGCAAAGAAAAGATTCAAGCATTAGATCAAAAGTTATCCGCACAACGGGCAACATGGTCTGATACAATAAGAGCTCTCGCAAGAGGACTTAAAAAAGTAGATGGTATGGAAATGGTAATAGCAGAAACGCTATCATCAAGACAGACTTGTGTAGATCAGATTGCATACCTAAACGTAAAAATAAAAGAACAGAAGACAGGAATAAGTTTAAGATATAGGGAAGCCTATATTAGATACTATGAATATGACTATAAGTTAGGTGAAAAGCAAAAAGAAAAGTTTTTGGAAGGCGACCTAGCAGATGAAAATATGATACTATCTCATCTTGAAAACCAATTAGAATTCTTTGCAAGTTCAGTTAAGACCCTAGATAATATGGGCTTTGCAATTAGAAATCGATTGTCTCTGAACGGACTATAATAAATGGAACTAAGTTTAACTGAAAATAAACAGTTTCTGCGAATTGATGATGCAACTGAACTAGAACTAGAACAGCTTAACATTACATTCAATCGTAGAATTGATAACTGGCGATTTCACCCTCTGGTGAAGAAAGGTCTATGGGACGGCTATATCTCTTATATGAAAGATGATAAGTGGATTCCATCCGGGCTTTGGAAAGAGGTGATGGATATGGCCAAGACATATAAATATGAATTAAAAATGAATGGTGTTACTTCACTATTCGATGCTAGTGTAAAACAAGACGAATTCACAGAATGGGCCCTCGATTACTTTGATGGACATAGCATCACCCCTCATGATTACCAAATAGAAGCAGCATATAATATCTTAAAGTTTAGAAGGTGTTTAAGTGAGTTAGCTACCTCTGCAGGTAAAACACTTATCTCGTATATGGCAGTTGCGTATATGTTAGATAAAGGTAAAGCTGGTAGAATACTATTCATTGTACCAAACGTTTCGTTAGTCGTACAAGCCTCTGAGGACTTTATAGAGTATAACTGGAAGAATGAAACCAGTATTAAAATACAACAGATCTATGCGGGCCAAAAGATTAGAGCAGGTAGAAATGTAGTAATAGGTACTTACCAATCACTAGTTAAAAAAGATAAAGAGTATTTTGAACAATTCGATGCAGTCGTTATTGATGAAACACATAAGGCTAAATCAACTTCAATCAAAACAATCTTACAAAAATGTACAGCAGCTAATTATCGTTTTGGTTTATCAGGTACAATTCCTAGAGAAAAGACATTAGATAGGTTGACGTTAATGGCACATACTGGGCCTGTAATTACAGAAGTTACTGCAGCACTATTACAAGATGAAGGGCATATTGCCGGATGTAATGTAAAGATAATTAAAATGGATTATGCTCCGGAAAGTACTAAGAATGCTTTTCATGAGATGTCCCAAAACAGATATGAAAGTAAAGACGTATATAAATTTGAAAGCAACTATGTTATTAATTCAACAGGACGTCTCGCTTTCATTACAAACATTATTTCCAGAGTACGAGGCAATAGCCTTGTGTTATTCCACAGGATTGAACATGGTAAGAGGATATACGAAAAGCTTCGCCAAGAGAGTGACAAGCCAGTATATTATGTGGATGGAAACACAGACAAAGACATTAGAGAAGAATACAAAAAGAAAATGGAAGTCGGTGCTCAGGTGGTTATTGTGGCCTCTTATGGTACATTCTCAACCGGTATATCAATTAATAAGATCCACAACATATTCTTTACGGAATCGTTTAAATCGGAAGTAATTATTAGACAATCAATTGGTAGAGGGCTTAGAAAACATGCTAGTAAAACAGAGGTTAACATCATAGATTTTGTTGATGACCTATCATCACCTGGATGGGATAACTATCTTATTAGACACTCAAAGGCTAGGATAAAAATCTATAAGGAACAGAAGTTCCCATACGAGATAAAAAATGTCCAATTTGATGGGGATATATAATACTATAGTACGAGAAAAGAAAAACATAATAATATAAAAATGAGTTCAATCAAACTACAATCGTTCGAAGATTTTGCTAAAGCAAATACAGTTGCTAAATCAGCAAAACTAGAAGAAGAACAATCTGCTGAACGCGACGCGTCAGCAAATCAATTTAAAAACCTATTAGCTGAATTTGGCGCAACTACTCTTAAACAACTTAAAGAAGACGAAAGAACTAAGTTCTTCGCTGCTTTAGGAGCATCAGAGTTATCAGAGTCATTAGCAATTATTGAAGAGGGTACAAGATCTCAAATCGGTAAAATTAAAAAGAACGGGAAAATCGAATCAGTGTATATGCACTATGATGGTTATCCTGATAACATGTTACCTATTATTAAGAAAGGTTACAAAGACGGTAAAGCAGTAGATACACTATTAAAGAAAGGTGGTGGTTCTGGTTTAGCACCAAAAATAGAAGATATTAACTTCTATGACGATAACACGCCTAATGCAATAGGGAATATGAAAGATACTGAGAAGTTTGTAAAAGATGCTGCTAATAACGGAGGAGCTGAATTTATTTACTTATATTCTGAAAAAGATTCTATGTGGTACATGGTTGATATTTATGACAGTTACGATTTAGTTCCAGCATTTGAATCTGTAAACACTATGATAATCAACGAAAAGTTTGTGCCTTCTAAAGGTAATTTAAGAGACGCAAAGAAAGTTGCTAAGGTATGGGAAAAGTTCTTTACTGAATATGTTGCGTTAGCTGATAAAGACATGATGTTAGGATGTATTAAATACTTAGTAGCAGAAGCATTAACAGACGCAAACTTTCACAGATACAGAGACCCTGTGTCTAAAAAGATTGGTGGTAAGATTACAACTGTAATGGTAGAGATTGACAGACTAGGAGGAGCACAGATTCCGGTAAGTAAGAAATCTATTATTAATATGATTGATTCAACAGGAAGCGATATCGCTAATGCTGCTGGATGGTCTGGTATTGGTATTGTTGAAGGTACTGCATTATTCATAGATGGATGGGGTTACTCTAAAATAGCAGAAGCTATTGTTGCTGAATTTAATTTAATTTATGCTAACGAATCAGTAATGAACGAAGGTAATGCATTCTTAGCAGCAAGAGCTAAAGCAATTGAAGAAGATGCTGAAGAATTTGAATTTAACGGTAAGAACTTTCCAGTAATTAATAACTC
>TARA_B110000259_G_scaffold188259_1_pt1 | contig 21685 bp, 18 predicted proteins | sample TARA_B110000259 | Tara Oceans TARA_B110000259 (sample SAMEA4397649) | marine metagenome | biome: Polar Biome; feature: [SRF] surface water layer (ENVO:00010504); material: water (ENVO:00002006), including particulate matter (ENVO:01000060) such as... | depth 5 m | reverse complement strand
GGTGGTAGAACAGTAGGTGCTGGTGTTGTATCAAAGGTGATAAAGTAATTTTAATTTTAGGAGCGTAGCTCAATTGGTAGAGTAGCGGTCTCCAAAACCGTTGGTTGGGGGTTCGACTCCTCTCGCTCCTGCCCTTTTTGAATGTCATGATTTCGTTTATTAGAGAAGCTTTTAAAGAGATAAAAACCGTTACTACCCCTTCTAATAAGGAGACTCAATCTGCGGTGATTGCTATATTAATTGCTATATTTATTACTGCCATTGTTATAATTTGTGCAGATTTTGTAATATCTAAAATTATTAAATTGATATTTGGTTTTTAACTATAAATTATGGAGAGTAACTGGTATATATTAAAAGTTGTATCTGGTCAAGAAAGTAAGATATCTAAATTGATGGAGTCTTTACTAGATCAGGGTAAAATTTCTATTGATGAAGTCTTGGTACCTTCTAGAAAAGTTTCGAAGGTAAAAAAAGGTAAAAAAGTAGAAGAGCAAGAGAAATTATTTTCTGGTTATGTCTTTGTAAAATTCGATCTTAATCTGGATACAAAGAGTAACCTTTTGTCAATCCCAAAAGTATCTTCTTTTTTGGGAGGAACTAACCCTACATCAGTATCAAAATCAAAAATGGAAGATATTTTTGGTATGATAAGTAATGAAAAGATTACAGGAGTTGATCAAGACAAGATTTTTGAAATTGGCGAAATGATAAATGTAATTGACGGTCCGTTCGATTCATTTTCTGGAGCTGTTGAGGAGTTTGATGACGAAAAGCAGAGGATTAAAATATCCATTTCTATCTTTGGTAGATCTACTTCTGTTGAGTTGCATTATGATCAAATTAAGAAAATAAATTAAACTACTTGCAAAGTTTAATTTATTACTTTATTTTTATCAGGTTTTAAGTAAAATAATATGAGTGAAAAAGAAATAACAGGTTTTATAAAGTTACAAGTTCCGGTCGGTAAGGCAAATCCTGCTCCACCTATAGGTCCAGCACTTGGTCAGAAAGGTTTAAATATAGCTGAATTCTGTAAGAAATTTAACGCTGAAAAGATTGATTTTCCAGTAGGAACTCCTGTAACTGTGACAATTACAGCATATAAGGATAGGTCATTTTCTTATAAATATAAGTTACCTCCTATGTCTTATTTAATAAAGCAGGCCATTGATTTAAAAAAAGGTTCTGGAGCTCCAGGTAAAGAAAGTGCCGGCAAAATCAGTAAGCAGCAAATCAAAAAGATTGCTGAAAAAAAAATGCCCGATACTAATGCTTACAATTTAGATGCTTGTATGAGTATGGTTGCTGGGTCTGCCATTTCTATGGGCTTAGAAGTTATTGAATAATTTAAACTCGATGAAAAATAATAATTTAGAAATAAGTAATTTAGATGTAGCGATTGATAGCTTGCTAAAATTTACCTCTGAAAAGAAAAAAAAGTTCAACGAGTCCGTTGATATTGCAGTGCTTTTGGGAATTGATTCCAAGCAATCTAGTCAAATGGTAAAAGGTTCTGTAATGTTACCTAATGGCTCAGGAAAAAGTTACAAAATTTTAGTACTTACTTCTGACGCAGACTCTCAGAAAAAAGCTATTGAATTTGGGGCAACTTATGCTGGAGGCGACGATATGATTGAAAAAATTATTAGTGGTTTTGATAGTTTTGATATTTGTATTACTACTCCAGAATATATGCCAAAGGTTAGTAAGGCTGCAAGAAAGCTTGGTCCTAGAGGTTTAATGCCAAATGCTAAAAATGGTACCGTAACGGATAATTTAGAGAAAGCTATTACGGACAGCTTGAAGGGTAAAATTAATTTTAAAAATGACAAGTCTGGCATAATCCACTGCTTAGTTGGTAAGGTTGATTTTTCAAGAGAGTCTCTTGTGGAAAACATTAATACAATCTTAAAGTCCATTTTGGATTTAAAACCAGAAACTTCCAAAGGAAGATTTATTAAGAAATTATTTATAAATTCTACTATGGGTAGATCTTTTGAAGTTGATGTAAATTCTTTAAATTTAACAAGATAATGAATAGAGAAGAAAAGGTTGAGTTAGTATCGTTGATAAAAAATGAGTTCCATGGTAAGAACTCATTTATTCTTATTGATTATAGGGGTGTTAATAATGCTGATTTTACAGACTTTCGTAACAATCTTCGTAGCAAAGGTTTGTTACTTAGGGTTGCTAAGAATACTTTAATAAAAATTGCAGTTAAAGATACTGATCTAGAGGTTTTAAACCCTTATCTTTCAGGACCTACTGTGATGATATATGGCGATGATATTGTTTCATTAGCAAAAATAGTCTCGAAGGCTTGTTCTGATAATGACAATTTAAAGTTTACTGCTGGGTATTATGATAAAGACCTAATTAATAATGAGGATATTAAAAAATTATCCAAGTTAAAGTCTATGGAAGAATTAAGAGCTGCTTTTATTGGTATTATCAACTCTGCACAATCTAAATTTATTGGAACTATTAAAGCTCCTATGACTAAAAGTTTAACTTTATTAGATGCTTACGCTAAGGATAAAGAATAGCTTTTATTTTTAATATTAGTTTTACTAATATTTGGTACTATATTATCTCCGTTAACGGTAGAAATATTTATGGTGATACCATTTTAACTTATTACTTAAATTATAGTTTGAGTAATAAGTTAAAATGGTATTTGGAATTAACAATTTATTTATTTATTATTATGACTACTAATTTAGAATTAAATGAAATTTGTGACAAGTTATCTGCTTTAACTGTTATTCAAATTTCTGAACTAAGTAAAATACTAGAAGAAAAATGGGGTGTTAGTGCTGCTGCTGCTGCTCCTGTTGCCGCTGCTCCTGCCGCTGATGCTGCTGAAGTAAAATCCTCTTTTGATGTTAAGCTTACTGATTTTGGTGACAAGAAAATTAATATCATTAAGGAAGTGAGGGCTATCACTGCTCTTGGTCTAAAAGAAGCTAAGGATTTAGTTGAAGCTATCCCTAGTGAATTAAAGAAGGGTATTTCTAAGGATGAAGCTGAAGAAATTAAAAAGAAGATAGAGGCTGCTGGAGGTAAGATTGAAATTGTATAACCTACATTAGTAATCTAATTTTTCTTTGATATAAGATATTTATATCAAAGTATATATAATAATTTAATTTAAAGACTAGAGGTGAATCAAGTTCGTTATTTTGATAAATTATCTTCAAGAAAAAAGTTAACCGGTAATATAAAAGAGCAGGAAGTTCCTTATCTGATATCTTTACAGAAAGACTCCTACAGCAACCTTCTCAGTAGTGAGTCAGATTCTGATTCTTATACTGGTATTGAGTCGGTATTTCGTTCTTTTTTTCCTATTACTGATTCTGCTGGTAGAGTAACTTTGGAATTTGTTGAATATTCATTATCTGATCCGCTATATAGCCCCAGTGAATGTATTTCTTCTAGCAGAACTTACGCATCTTCTCTAAAAGCTAAATTAAGACTAATATTATGGGATGTTAATAGTGATGATCCTCAAAATAAGGAGATATTATCTATTAAAGAGCAGGAAGTATATTTGTGTGAACTACCATTAATGACTATTAGTGGTAGTTTTATAATTAACGGATCTGAGAGAGTTGTCGTTTCTCAAATGAAAAGGTCTCCAGGTGTATTTTTTGGAAGCGAAAGCGCCGGTAATGTTTTTGGTTCAAAAATTTATACCGCTAAAATTGTTCCAAATCTCGGATCTTGGTTAGATTTTGAGATAGATAGTAAAGATATACTGCATTTTAGAATCGATAAGAAGAGAAAGATGTTAGCTACTTCTTTATTGAAAGCTCTAGATTTATCTTCTAAAGACATAATAACAACATTCTATAATAAATTCAAAATTCACTTTGATAAAAAGATTGGCTGGGTCTCTGAATTTTCTCCTGAGTTATTTTTAGATAGAAAGGCTGCTTTCGATATAATAGATTCTAATTCTGGTAATATTGCAATAAAGAAGGGTCAAAAAATTAACCAAAGATTACTAACTAAACTACAAGAATCTGGGTTTAAAAATTATATTTTATCAGACGAATCTGTATTTGGTCATGTGATTGTGGATGATTTATTAGATTCTGATACTGGTGAAATTCTTTTAGAGTCTGGTAGTATGTTGACTGTAGAGGGTTTGGAAGCTTTACGTAATTTAAATTTTGATAATGTAGATGTAGTTCACCCTTCTAAATCAAAAATTGGCTCATATATTTACAATACTTTAGTTATTGATAAAAACAAAACTACCAAAGATGCTCTACTTGATATCTACAGGTCTATTAGACTTGGTGAGTCTCTTGCTTCTGTTGAGGTTGCATCAAATTTTTTAAATTCATTATTTTTTAATGTTGGAAAGTATAACTTATCTGACGTTGGTAGAATGAAAATAAACCATAGATTAGGAACGAATATTGATGAAAATACTCTACACCTAACCAAGGAAGATCTTATTAAAACAATAGAAATTATCAGTCAAATTAAATATAATGATTTGCCGACTGATGATATCGACAATCTAGCTAATAGAAGAGTTAGAGCTGTTGGTGAATTGGTGGAGAATCAATTAAGAATAGGTATTTCTAAAATTGAGAAATATATTTTGGAAAAAATGCATTCCTCTGATCCTGATTCTATAATGCCACAAACTTTAATAAATTCAAAACCTCTATCTTCTTCTGTAAAAGATTTCTTTGCTATGTCTCAGTTATCTCAATTCATGGATCAGACCAATCCCTTATCTGAAGTGACTCACAAAAGAAGATTATCTTCTTTAGGCCCCGGTGGATTGGTTAGAGACAGAGCTGGATTTGAGGTTAGAGATGTTCATCCAACTCATTATGGAAGAATTTGTCCTATCGAAACTCCAGAGGGTCCAAATATCGGTCTAATTAATTCACTGGCTACATACGCAAAAATTAATAATTACGGCTTTATTGAAACTCCTTATAGAAAAGTTGTTAATAATAAATTAAGTGACGAGGTTGTGTTTTTGTCGGCTATAGAAGAGATGGACAAAAATATTGCCCAATCGAATATTAAAGTTGCTGATGACATGACTGTTTCTGAAGACATTGTTGTTTGTAGAAGAAATAATGAATATATTACCTTAAAATCTTCAGAAATTGATTTAATTGACGTTTCAACAAGACAGTTAATTTCGATTGCTACAACATTAATCCCTTTCTTAGAAAATGATGACGCTAACAGGGCTTTAATGGGCTCTAATATGCAGCGTCAAGCTTTACCGCTTCTTAAGAGTAGCGCGCCATTGGTTGGCACCGGAACAGAAGCTATTATTGCTCAAGATTCTGGAGTTATTGTAAAAAGTGATTTTGATGGAGTTGTTAAATATGTTGATGCTAACAAAATTATTGTTGAATCTGACAGTGAAGATTCGTTAGGTCAGATAAAAACTTATGACTTAATTAAATATTCAAGAACTAACCAAAATACTTGTATTAATCAAAAACCTGTAGTATCTGTCGCAGATAAGGTAAAGACTGGTCAGGTGATGTCCGATGGTCACTCCATTGAGAATGGAGAATTGGCACTTGGTAAAAATATTAGGGTGGCATTTATGTCTTGGAATGGCTATAATTTTGAAGATTCAATTATTGTTTCTGAAAGATTGTTACAGGATGATACCTTTACTTCTGTTCATATTGAAGAGTTAGAAATAGTTGCAAGGGATACACGACTTGGTCCTGAGGACATTACAAGAGATATACCAAATATTAGTGAAGAATATTTAAGTAAGCTTGACGAAGAGGGTGTTATACATATAGGCGCAAAAATAAAGGCTGGAGATTTAATTGTTGGAAAAACAACTCCAAAAAGCGAGTCTCCAATGACTCCAGAGGAGAAATTATTAAAAGTTATATTCGGAGAAAAGTCATCTGACGTGAAAGACTCATCTCTTTACGCTCCTATTGGTATGGACGGGGTTGTCGTTGATGTTAAGGTTTTGTCTAGGAAGGGTTTGGATAAGGATGAGAGGTCTTTATACATAGAAAGTCAAGCTACACAAAAAGCTACTAGAGATAGAGACTCTAATTTATCTTTTTTGAAGGATTCTGTAAGTAATAAGCTTAAATCAACTTTATTTGGCCAACTCCTTGTGAATAATGTTGGTAAGAAGAAGAAGGGCTTAAAATTAGATTATAAAATACTGGAAGATTTCTCTTTAGAAGAGTTGTCAAAAGTTTCTGTTGATAATGCTGAAGCTATGGAGAAGGTCTCTAATATTATTAAATCCTATAAAGACCAATCTTTAAGTTTTGAAAAAAAATATGAAGATAATATTACTCGTATTAAATCTGGTGATGATTTAAAACAAGGTGTGTTAAAAATTGTTAAGGTATATGTAGCATCTAAGTCTGTTTTACAGGCTGGTGACAAAATGTCTGGAAGGCATGGTAATAAAGGTGTGGTGTCTAAGATAGTTCCTGTAGAGGACATGCCTTACGATGAAAATGGAGAATCTGTTGATATCATTTTAAATCCCCTTGGCGTTCCTTCTCGTATGAATATAGGTCAGATTCTTGAATCTCACTTAGGTCTTGCTTCAGTTTCTTTAGGAAGAAAGATTGCTGATACATTGGATTTGTATCGTAAAAATAGTGCTTCTATTGTGGATTTAAAATCACAATTAGGAAAAATATACAGCTCTAGTGAAGAGCTCTCGTTGATCAGTCTGATGAATGATGAGGAAATACTGGCATTTGCTTCAAAACTTAGGAATGGAGTCCCATTTGCTACTGGCTCATTTGACGGAATGAATGAGGTGGTAATAAATGACTTACTAACATTATCTGGTAATAATGAAGATGGCCAAGTTATGTTGATTGATGGAATAAGTGGTGAAAAATTCGATAGAAAGGTAACGGTTGGTTACATGTACATCTTGAAGTTACATCATTTGGTGGATAGTAAAATTCATGCTCGTTCTATAGGGCCATATAGTTTAATTACTCAGCAGCCTCTTGGTGGTAAATCTCACTTTGGTGGTCAAAGATTTGGTGAAATGGAATGTTGGGCTCTACAGGCTTACGGCGTTGCTTACACATTGCAAGAAATGTTAACAGTGAAGTCTGATGATGTTGTTGGTAGAATTAAAATCTATGAATCTATAATACATGATAACCAGAATTTTACTTGCGGCATACCTGAATCATTTAACGTAATGATTAAAGAGGTTCGCTCACTTGGCTTAAATATCGAGCTTGTTGATTAGTTTGTGTTGTTCAGTTAATATTAAATAAATATATAATTTTTATATGTCATCTCTTGAAGGTATATCGTCAGACGGTTTATTAAGATTATCAAACCAAAAGACTGATAATTTAAATTTTAATGCCATAAAAATATCTATTGCCGATCCTGATAAGATAAGGTCTTGGTCTTATGGTGAAGTAAAAAAGCCGGAAACTGTTAATTATAGAACTTTTAAACCAGAAAGAGAAGGTTTGTTCTGTGCTAGAATATTTGGCCCTATTAAGGATTATGAATGTTTATGTGGTAAGTATAAGAGGGTAAAATACAAGGGTATTGTCTGTGAAAAATGTGGTGTTGAGGTTACTTCTTCAAAAGTTAGAAGAGAAAGGATGGGTCATATCGAGCTTGCAAGTCCAGTAGCTCATATCTGGTTTTTAAAATCTTTACCATCAAGAATTAGTACTTTACTTGGGCAAAGTTTAAAAAACATAGAAAAGGTAATATATTTTGAAAGTTATGTAGTAATTGACCCACTCATGTCTCCCTTATCTGAAGGTCAAATACTTACTGATAAGGAGTATGAAGAGTTTCAAGATGAATATGGTTATGGTAGTTTTGAAGCCGATATGGGTGCCGAAGCTATTCAAAAATTATTAAAAAGACTTGATTTAGTAAAAATTCAATCAGAATTAAGAGAAGAGTTAGATACCATTACTTCAGAATTAAAGAGAGAGAAGGTTGTAAAGAGATTGAAGTTAGTTAATAATTTTGTAGAATCTGATAATGAGCCAAATTGGATGGTAATGACGGTTCTTCCAGTTATTCCTCCCGATATTAGACCTTTGGTTATGCTTGATGGTGGCAGGTTTGCAGCTTCCGATCTTAATGAATTATATCGTAGGGTTATTAATAGAAATAATCGTTTAAAAAGATTATTAGATCTTGGAGCCCCTGATATTATTATTAAAAATGAAAAGAGGATGTTACAAGAGTCTGTTGACGCTCTTTTGGATAATGGTAGAAGTGGAACTGTTGTAAAAAATGCAAGCAAAAGGCCTTTTAAATCCTTAAGTGACATGCTTAAAGGTAAGCAGGGTAGGTTTAGACAAAATTTATTAGGTAAAAGGGTTGATTATTCTGGTAGGAGTGTAATTGTGGTTGGTCCAGAGTTAAAGCTGCACCAGTGCGGTTTACCAAAAAAAATGGCTCTAGAGTTATTTAAACCTTTTATCTATTCAAAATTAGAGTTATATGGAAAATCTCCATCCATTAAAATATCTAAAAAAATGGTTGAATCTGAGATACCTGAAGTTTGGGACATCTTGGAAGAGGTTATTAAAGGTCATCCAATTTTATTAAATAGAGCTCCAACTTTACATAGACTTGGTATCCAGGCTTTTGAACCAGTTTTAATTGAAGGTAAAGCAATTCAATTAAACCCTTTGGTCTGTGCCGCTTTTAATGCTGATTTTGATGGAGATCAGATGGCTGTTCATGTTCCATTGTCTATAGAAGCTCAGGTGGAGTCCAGAGTTTTAATGATGGCAACTAATAATATCTTGAGTCCCGCTAACGGCAAGCCGATCATTGTTCCTTCACAAGATATTGTTTTAGGTCTGTATTATTTAACTCTAGATAGTGATGAAGTTAATAATGACCCTGTATTAGTAGCGAATGAAAGTGAGTTGCAGCGCGTGTTGTTTGATGATAAGATCTCAATTCATAGTAAAATAAAATATCGTTGTTTATATACTGATTTAGGAGGTATAAAACAATTTAAAGTTATTGATACAACTTGTGGTAGAGCTCTTTTATATAATCAGTTGCCAGAATCAATGAATCATGATTTTGATTTAGTAAATCAGAAAATGACCCAAAAAGATATCAAGGAACTTATTGATAAGGTGTATAGATACGCTGGACAAGAAGAGACTGTAACTTTTTGTGATAAAATAATGGCAATAGGTTTTAAATATTCTGGTAAGTCTGGGATTTCTATTGGTAAGAATGACATGGTTATTCCCGAGACAAAACAATCTTATGTCAATAAATCTTTTGAAAGTGTTAAAAAGCTTTATAAGCAATATAGAGAAGGTCTTATTACTAATGGAGAAAGGTACAATAAGGTAATTGATGAGTGGACAGAATGCACTAAATCAATCTCTGATGAGATGATGAAAGGTATTTCGGACGTCTCTGATCCTATCACTACTAACTCTATTTATATGATGTCAGATTCTGGAGCTAGAGGTTCTGAAAATCAAATTAAGCAGGTTTCGGGTATGAGGGGTTTAATGGCAAAGCCTTCTGGTGAAATTATTGAAAATCCTATCACTTCTAACTTTAAGGAAGGCTTAAATGTGTTGGAATACTTTATTTCTGCCCACGGTGCTAGAAAGGGTCTTGCAGATACAGCTTTAAAGACAGCAAACTCTGGTTACTTAACTAGGAGACTGGTTGATGTTGCTCAGGATTGTATTATCATGGAGGATGATTGTGGCGCGGAAGTTGGTGTTGTTGTAGAAGAGATTGTAGATGACAGAACTGTTGTAGCTTCACTTAAAGATCAAATTCTTGGAAGAATAGTTTCTAAAGATATTGTTGATAAAAGTGGTAACGTCTTAGTTAAGTCTGGAGATTTAGTTGATGAAGAGATGGCTAAAAAAGTTGGTCTTTCCAAACTTAGAACTGCTGAAGTTAGGAGTGCATTATCTTGTAAATCTAAATATGGTATTTGCTCTAAATGCTATGGTCGCGACCTTTCTACTGGTAATTTAGTTAGTGTTGGAGAGGCTGTTGGCGTAGTAGCTGCCCAATCAATTGGTGAGCCAGGTACTCAGTTAACTATGAGAACTTTCCATATTGGAGGCGCTGCCTTAAGAGGTAATGAGCAATCATCGATCTCTGCAACTGACGAAGGTGTTTTAAAGTTTGATTCCTCATCTGTTATTAAAAGACAAGATGGTAAATATGTAGTGGTAAGTAGAAACTGTGAAATTAAGAATACTGACAAGAAAACAGGAGAGGTTTTTCATAATTATAAATTACCTTATGGTTCAGTCATTAATTTTGATGATGGTGACGAGATAAAAAAAGGAGATCATTTAGCTGATTGGGATTCTTATAATATCCCGGTAATTGCCGAGACTGATGGTAATTTAGAATATGCCGATCTGACAGAGAACGTTTCAATTAGAGAGAAGGTTGATGAAGAAACTGGAATTTCTACGAAAGTAGTTATTGATTGGAAGCAATATACTCAACAAGATATTAAGCCTAGATTATTTATTAAAGGTTTTGAGAAGAAAGAATATAATCTTTCTGTTGGTGCAATTATTACTTATTCTGATGATGAGGAGGTTAAGGCTGGCGATATTATTGCAAGAATTCCTAAAGAATCTTCTAAAACTAAAGATATCACAGGTGGTTTACCTAGGGTAGCGGAACTATTTGAAGCTAGGAAATCAAAAAATACCGCTATAATGAGTGAGATTTCTGGTATTATTGAGTTTGTTAAAGAGTATAAGGTAAAGAGAAAAATTATTGTTAGACCAGAAAATGCTGATGAGGAGCCGATAGAATATATCATACCTAAGGGTCAGCACATATTCTTTAGCGAAGGTGATAACGTTAAAAAAGGTGACTTATTGATTGATGGAAATTTATCTCCGCATGATATTTTACGTATATTGGGTATTGAAGAATTTAGAAAATATATGATTTTTGAGGTCCAGAAGGTTTACCGTATGCAGGGCGTGAAGATAGATGATAAGCATATTGAAGTTATTTTAAGCATGATGCTTAAAAGAGTTGAGATTGCTGATCCTGGCTCTTCTATGTATTTAAGAGGAGAGATCGTAGATAAGGATGATTTTAATGAAGTAAATAATAAAATTATTGAAGATGGTGGTAAGTCAGCTAGGGCCTTAGCGGTTTTACTTGGTATTACCAAAGCTTCATTACAAACTAAATCCTTTATATCTTCAGCTTCTTTCCAGGAGACTACAAAAGTCTTAACGGATTCTGCAACTCAAGGAAGAAGCGATTATTTAAGAGGTTTGAAAGAGAATATTATTGTTGGTAGGTTGGTTCCTGTTGGTACTGGCTTAGCATCTAACAATCTTAAACAGAAGTATGGCGAAGTATAGTTGCAGCTGATTACTCTAAGTATGATTACTTATTGTAATTAGCGTGATATCTATATTTTTTATTAGAACTATGATATTTAATATACTTAGCATTTGAATATAAATTATTAATAAGCAATTAAATGACAAAAATTATTAAATCTAAAAATAAGATTGCAAGATCCACTGGTGTAAATTTGTGGGGAAGAGAAGATACATCTTCTAGCAGATTAAATGTAAGGCCTGGTCAAAAACAAACTAGAGGTCCTAGAAGGCTAAGTAACTACGGTACTCAATTAAATGAGAAACAAAAACTAAGGTTTCATTATAATATGTCAGAAAAGCAATTTAAAAATTTCTTTAAATTAGCTGCTAAAAAGAAAGGTGATACTGGTGAAAGTTTTATTGCTTTACTCGAGTCCAGGTTAGATTCGGTTGTTTATAGATCAAATATTGCTCCAACAATTTTTTCTGCTAAACAGTTAATTAGTCACAAGCATATTAAGGTTAATGATAAAATTGTTAATATTTCATCCTATAAGTTAAAGGTTGGAGACGTTGTTTCTATTAGAGATAAATCTAAAAAAATTAATCTAATAATTGAATCTTTAGATAAGTTGGAAAGAGATGTTCCGGAATATTTAAGACTAGATAAGGATGAGAGTTCAGTTGAGATTGTAGCTGAAGCTGCCTTTGCAGACGTTCCTTATGCTTTTGAAGTAAATATTAATTTAATTATTGAGTATTATTCCAGATAAAAAAAAATCTGATAATAAATATCTGAAAGCCATTGGATTAATGAGTGGTACATCGATGGACGGAATTGATGTTGCTCTCATTGAGTCCGATGGATTTTCTGTTAAAAAAGAAAATAAATTTCTTTTCCTTCCTTATTCTAAAATTTTTCAAAAAAAACTCAGAGAATTAATCAATAATCCTAGTTTAAATTCTAAATTATCATTAGATGTAACTAAACAAATAACAAAAATTCACATTGAGGCAGTTCAAAAGTTTATTAAAAAATATAATTTAGATTATAAACATATTGATCTTATCGGTTTTCATGGTCATACCATTTTACATAGACCAGATCAAAAATTAACTTGGCAAATTGGTGATTCTAGGTTACTTGAAAAGGTGCTTAACATTAAAGTTATTAGTGATTTAAGGAATATTGATATTAAAAATGGAGGGCAGGGAGCGCCTCTTGCCCCAATATATCATCATGCCTTATTAAAAGACTGTCTTAGTGAGGAGGTAATTTTTATGAATATTGGTGGAGTTGCTAACATTACTTATGTTACAGAAGGTGCAAGAGACTTAATTGCAGGAGATATTTGTTTTGGCAACGCTCCAATGGATGATTTAGTATATAAAAAACTTGGAAAGAATTTTGATAAAAATGGAGAAATTGCTAAAAGTGGTAAAATCGATTTAAATTTATCTGATGAATTTTTAAGGTTAGAGTTTTTTAAAAGATCTTTTCCAAAATCAATTGATCGCAATGAATTTAGTAGTTATTTAGGTAGGTTTGATGATTTAGAGTTAAGTGATGCTTTGGCAAGTTTGGTTGATATTATGTCAAAATCTTTAAAAAAATCTCTTGATTTATTACCAAAAAAACCAACAAAAATTATAATTTCTGGTGGTGGCGCAAAGAATATTTTTTTACTAGAAAAGATTGCAGAAATAACGGGTCTAGAAATTTTAAATGCCAAAAATTTTAATATAAATATTGATTCGGTAGAGGCAGAATTATTTGCTTTCTTGGCTATTAGAAATTTTTATAATTTACCACTGAGTTATGCTAAATTATAGCTAAATTCAACCTCCAATTCAAACAAGACATATAATTTTAGACCAAAGAATTTGATGTTAATTTTATTTTTCAATAAACCTAATATGATAAATTACATGATGTCGTTCAAATAGAAAACAGAACTTACCAAGTAGTTATCTAAAAATTCTAGCTATTATCTTTAATCCACTGAGTTATTGTACTTTTTGGTAAATTTCCAACCTTTGTATCGACGACTTGACCATCTTTAAATAAAATTAAAGTCGGGATGCCTCGGACCGCATATTTTGAAGGGGTTTCTGGATTTTCGTCAATATTACATTTATAGACATCGATATCGTTTGCTAATTCTTCGCTAATGGCATCAATAGTTGGAGCTAGTTGTTTACAAGGACCGCACCAGCTAGCCCAAAAGTCAATTAGAACTGGTTTTTTGGAGTTAATTACTTTTTCTTCAAATAGATCGTCAGTTATTTCTTTTGCCATAATTAAAGTATTAAGTTTATTTTGTAAAAATTATATTAATTATTTTTTCAGTTTCAACCGAATATTTTTTTAAATTTGTTAAAAAAACTTTGAGATTGAGGGTTGGAATTATCATTAATTTCCTTATCTAGTTGTTCCATTAATTGTCTTTGTTCGTCACTTAACTTAATTGGAGTTTCAACGAATATTTTGACATACATATCTCCTCTCCTGCCTCCAGAGTTGAGAATTACCATGCCTTTATTTTTAAGACGGAACCTGTTATTAGTTTGTGAGCCAGTAGGTATGGTTAATTTTGCTTTAGAATTCTCAATTGTTGGAATTTCAACTGAACCACCAAGTGCGGCAGTGGTCATTTTAATTGGAATTTCAATATGAATATCATTGCTTTCTCGAGTAAAAAATTGATGATCTTTGATTGACACAAAGACGTATAGATCTCCATTGTTACCGCCTCTAGCGCCAGCTTCACCTTCTTTCGCAATTCTGATTCTATTTCCATCATCAATGCCTGCAGGAATTTTAACTGCTAGATTTTTATTTTTTTCATAACGACCTTGGCCGTAACATTTGTCGCAGGGGTCTTTAATTATTTGGCCAGAACCTTGACAGCTGTGACAAGTTCTTTCTACGATGAATAGGCCTTGTTGCATCCTAACCTTACCCGCTCCTCCACAAGTACCGCAACTTGTTGTGCTTTGGGCGCTTTTTGACCCAGATCCAGAGCATTTTTCACAAGAGGCTGCAACTTTAAATTTAATATTTTTTTCTACCCCACTAAAGGCTTCAAAAATATCAATAACTAGATTATACCTAATGTCAGATCCTTCAATTTCCGACCTTCTTTTGGAACTTCTGCCGCCACCGCCAAATATATCGCTGAAACCACTAAAGACATCTTCAAAGTCAGAAAAACCTCCACCAGATCCTCTAGATCCTCCTCCATTAAAGCCGGAAGCGGAGTTACCTCCACCATTTTCAAAGGCCTCGTGACCATATTGATCATAGGCTGCTTTTTTTTGAGGATCTTTTAGTGTCTCATAAGATGCAGTTGCTTCTTTGAACTTTTTTTCAGCCTCCTTATCACCAGGATTTTTATCTGGATGATATTTCATTGCTAATTTACGGTAAGCTTTTTTAATTTCGTTACCATCGGATGATTTTGATACACCTAATACATTGTAATAATCTTTTGACATGCTTCTTTATTAAATATCGTGAATATGAACTATACCTTTTACGTTTTTATTTTCATTGATAATAAAAATGCTTGTGATTTTTTTATTATGAAAAAATTCTTTGGCTGAGATTACTAACTCATCTTCTTTCATGTTGCAGGGATTTTTAGTCATTACATCTTTTGCTTTTAGATTCATAAAGTTTTTGTCATCAACGAGATGCCGCCTTAAATCTCCGTCCGTTACAATGCCAATCAGTGTCTTATTATTATCGATAACTGCTGTGCAACCTAAATGCTTAGATGTCATTTCCAGTAATACGTTAGAAATATTTTCATCTAAATTAACAATTGGTATATTGTTACCAATTCTCATTACTTTTGCAATTTTTGTCAATTCAGAACCTAATTTTCCACCAGGATGAAAAGCGCCATATTGATTTTTAGAGAAATTTTTAACATTCATTAAAACGGAAGCTATAGCATCACCTAATGCAATCATCATAGTGGTTGAGGTTGTCGGTGCGTTAACAAAATTTGCCTCCTCTATGTTTGGTAAAATTAAACTAACATTACTAATGTCAACTAAATCTGAGCCAACTCTTCTAACGATTGCAATTAATGGAATTTTATTATTTTGACAATAATATATGATATCGGTTAATTCTTTAGTTTCTCCCGAGTTGGAAAGTAGAATAACAACATCATTCTTAGTAATCATGCCGAGATCTCCATGACTAGCTTCTGATGGGTGAATAAAGAATGAAGTAGTGCCGGTTGAAGCAAGAGTTGCTGAAATTTTATTTGCAATATGGCCAGATTTTCCTATGCCGCTAAATATGACTCTACCTTTGCAATTTAAAATTAAATCAATGGCGTTACAAAAATCTGCTCCAAAATAATCTAAGAGAGCTTTTAGACCTTTAATTTCAATCTCAATAGTTTCTTTTGCTAATTTGATATATTTTTGATTGATCATTTAATTATTTTTAATTATTTTTAATTAAGGAATTTCTAAAATTACATTAGCTAGGTTTTTTAGAAATTTCTCAAGCTTTAATATAATAATTACTTTACTAAAATCAATTCAATATGAGCGAAAAAAAAATATTAGAAAAATTTATTAAAGCTGGGGCCGTATTAAAAGGTCATTTTAAACTTTCCTCTGGTTTACATAGCGATACTTACATACAATGCTCTAAAATTACTCATAATGCAAAAATTAATAATGAATTATGTGTGTATTTAGTTGACAAAATTTTAAAAAAAATTTCTGACCAAAAGATTGACTTAGTTATCTCTCCTGCAATGGGTGGAGTTTTGGTTGGTTATGAAATTTCAAGAATTTTAGGTGTAGAAAATATTTTTTGTGAAAGAGTTGGTGGCGAATTTCAGCTTCGACGTGGTTTTCAAATTCCAGAAAAATCTAATATTTTAATAGTTGAAGACGTCATTACTACCGGCAAATCTTCTTTAGAAGTGTTAGAGCTTATTTCTAATTATGATGTTAATATTGTGGCCGAAGCGTCTTTAATTGATAGATCTGACAGTGATCTAGATATAGAAAAGAAATTATCAATTCCAGTAATATCTTTACTTAAGGTCGAAGCGGAAACTTTTAGTCCCAACAATATTCCTGAGCATTTAAAAAATCTAGATGCCATAAAGCCTGGAAGCAGATTTATCTCAAATAGTTAATTATAATGCCATTAGGGGAGGGTAAGGTTAAGACTAAATATTATGATTTCGATGTTTTAATTATTGGCTCTGGTGGCGCAGGCCTTTCTGCGGCCATGTCTTTGAATGAGGATGGTTTTAATAATGTTGCCATCCTTGGTAAATCATCACCAAATTTGAATCACACAATTGTAGCTAAGGGTGGAATTAATGCGGCTTTTGGTAATATTGATGACGATAATTATAAATATCATATTTACGATACCATTAAGTCTGGAGATTACATTTGTGACTATGATTGCGTGGAATTACTGTGTAAAAATGCTACAAATGCCATATTAAAATTAGAATCAATTGGGGTAAATTTTACTAAATTAGAGAATGGCTCTATTTATCAAAGAAAATATGGTGGACAGACTCTAGATTTTGGTAAGGGAGATTTATCTCATAGGGCCTGCTGCATTGCTGATAAAACAGGCTATGAAATTCATAACAGACTTTATGAAACCTGCATAAATAATAAAAATACTTTTTTTGACCACTGCTTTGTTTTAGATTTATTGATTAGAGATGGTAAGTGTTTTGGTGCTATCGCTTTAGATTTAAAGTGTGGAGAGGTTAATATTTTTAGTGCCAAATCTGTTATTATTGCCAGCGGTGGCTATAATAACATATATCAACGCAACACTTGTGTCGCTAACTTTTCTGGCGATTTAATTTCTACAATTATTCATAATAATTTACCGGCACAAGATATGGAATTTGTTCAATTTCATCCAACCGGTCTACATAATTCCAACATTTTAATTAGTGAAGCAGCTCGTGGCGAGGGTGGAATCTTAACTAACGCTAAGAATGAAAGATTTATGGAGAAATACGCTCCAAGATATGGCGATTTAGCTTCTCGAGATATTGTGGCGAGAGCGATAGCTACTGAAATTTATAATGGTAATGGTGCAGGAAAAAACAAGGATCATCTTTGGCTTGATATTTCTCATATTGATCCTGACATTATTAGAGAAAAATTGTCAGAAACAATAGATTCTGTAAAATCATTTGCCAATATAGATGTTTTTTCAGAAAAAATACCTATTTCTCCAGCAGCTCACTATACTATGGGAGGAATTCCGACAAATATAAATTGCCAAATTATCGATATGATTGATGATAAGGAAATCGTAATTGAAAATTTATTTGCAATTGGCGAGGTTGCTTCAAATTCAGCTCATGGTGCTAATCGTGTTGGCTGTAATTCACTTTTAGATATTATTGTATTTGGTGATTTAGCGGGAAAATTTATTGCTAAAAATATTAAAAATTGGTCTTTTTCTGTCTTGCCAGACGATTTGTTGTCAAAAAAGATTGATAAAATTACTGATATTTTTGGCAACAATATTAAAGCTATCTCTTTAGAAAATATAAAAGATCAAGCTCAGAGGATAAATCAAGAATATGTGGGAATTTTTAGGAATAAGGATTTGTTAAATAAAGCATTGGAGAAGTTTGATAAATTATATCAAGATTTAAGTGATTTTAGGATATCTGACGTTAACTTAACTCTTGGTGATCAATTTATATTATATTATGAAGTGAGGAACTTACTGACTACGTCAATTGTTAGTTGTTTTTCGGCCTTAAATCGTAAAGAGAGTAGGGGATCACATTTTAGAGAAGATTATACAATAAGAGATGACAGTAATTTTATTTGTCACAGTATTGTTAAAAGGGACGTGAATAAAAAACTGCACTATTTAAAAAGAAAAATTAGAGATAAATTTTTAAATGAGAATATTAAAATAGAAATTAAGAAAAGAGAATATTAATTATTATAATAATGCCAATAAACGAAAAATCAGCTAAGTCAGAAGTACTACAAGCTGTAAAAGAAGACGGAATGCAGTTGCAACATGCATCGAACCAATTAAGGAGAGATATGGGGGTTTATAGGGTTGCAATAGAGCAGAATTCTGAGTCACTTCAATTTCTCGATGAAAGAACTATCGCGACAATGAGTATTACAATTATTAAGGCTGCAATAAAGAAGTCTCCCCTATCTATTAAACATATACCGGAATCTATTGAGGGGTACGAAGAGCTTGTTAAAATTGCCTTAGAAGTTGATAGAAATGCTATAGAAGTTATATCTGATGCATTTAAAGATAATAATAAACAGTTTATTACTGACATTATGGCAACAATACCGCCAAAACCAAGAATACGACCCGTTCATACGCCTTTTTGTGGCCTGCCGATTATTGAGATTTAATTAAATAAAGTGAGATGATAGATTTTCCAATTATTTTGCCAAATTTTGATCCAACCTTAATTTCTTTAGGGTTTATTCAGATTAGATATTATTCTTTAGCCTATATTTTTGGTATTGTTTTTGTTATATTTTTTTTAAAAAAATATGCCAAATCAGAAAATTTAATGACTGATAAAAACATTGATGATTGGCTGACTTATGCTGTTTTGGGAATTGTGTTGGGTGGTAGGATTGGTTATGTTTTGTTTTATAATTTTTCTTATTTTATATCTCATCCATTAGAAATTTTTGCAGTTTGGCAGGGGGGGATGTCTTTTCATGGTGGATTTTTGGGATCAATAATTACTATGTGGATATTTTGCAGAAAAAATAAGATAGATTTTGTAAAATTATCAGATTTGTTGGCAATCTCTTCCCCGATTGGTCTGTTTTTTGGTAGAATTGCCAATTTTATTAATATGGAGCTTCATGGTAGAGTTACCGACTCTAATTATGGTGTAATTTTTCCAAATATTGACAATTATCCGAGACACCCAAGTCAGTTATATGAAGCTTTTTTGGAGGGTTTGTTGATTTTTATTATTTTATTTTTATTAAAAAAATACAGCTTCTTATCAAAAATTCGTGGTGTTTTATCTGCTTTATTTATTATTTTATATGGCTTTGCTAGGATTTTCTGTGAATATTTTAGGGAGCCAGATGTTCATCTTGGATTTTTATTTAATGCCAACATTACTATGGGACAACTTTTGTCAATTCCGATAGTTCTTATTGGAGTTTTTTTACTATTTTTATTTTATAAATCTAAAGGAGAGTCTATATAATATCAATCCCCACCTTTAAAATATACAAGTTAAGACAGTTTTTTTAGAAATATTTTTATCCTTAAATCATCAAAAAGCCTTACACCCTATTAACATAGGGCGGTCATTTTTTAATAATTTATGAATAAAAATATTTCGAAAAAAACTGCTTAAAAGGTTGGAATTGGTATAATAGTAATTATCAGATTTAACTGTAAGAGCTTCTAAAAAACTACTTAATTTAGGATAAAATCTTTTAACAGGATAATGTTATAGAAATTTTGGTGAGGTTGGTATTAATCAAACAAGTCTAAGACTTAGTAGTTTATACTGTTATTAACCACCGCCAAAATCGGAGATTCTAACTTCCCCCAGCGATGGAGCTAAGTGGGGGAAATTTGATAATTGGCATAATTTAGAAATTTCTAAAAATGAATTGCTTTACCAAATGCGTCTAATACTGATTCATGCATCATTTCTGATTGAGTTGGGTGTGGAAAAATTGTTTGCATAAAATCAATTTCAGTAAGCTCTGCTTGCTTACCAATGACATAGCCTTGAATCATCTCAGTTGCTTCAGACCCTATAATATGAGCACCAAGTAATTCACCAGTTTTTTCGTCAAAAATGGTCTTAATTAAACCTTCTGTTTCGCCCATAGCAATAGCTTTGCCATTGGCGGCATAAGGAAAGCGACCAATTTTAACTTTTAACTTTTGTTCAATAACTTTTTTCTCGGTTAGTCCGACTGAGGCAATTTGTGGGTAGGAATAGGTGCAGCCTGGGATGTTATTGACATTTATAGTATGAATATCTTTTAACATATATTTTCCAAGGTCGGAAGCAATTTTTTCGGCAGCAATTACGCCCTCATGAGATGCTTTATGGGCAAGCCAAGGAGCGGAAGTGACATCTCCAATAGCGTAGATAGTCTTTTCGTTAGTCTCTAAATATTTATCAGCTTTGATAAAGGATTTTTCTAGTTTAATGGCAGTTTTTTCTAAACCAATATTTTCAGTATTGGGAATAATTCCAACTGCTAAAATAGCTTTCTCAGCAGGTATTTCTACAATTTTTCCATTAATTTCAACTTTAGCAGTGACTGTTTTATCTTTATTTTTAATAATTTCTTTTAAAGCTGCTTTGGTATGGATTTTAATACCTTGTTTTTCAAAGGATTTTCTGGCTATTTTTGAAATTTCTTCATCTTCCACAGGAAGAATATTATCAGCCATCTCTATAATAGTTACGTCTGCGCCCATATTTTTATAAAAAGAGGCGAATTCAACTCCAATCGCACCAGAACCAATAATTACTAAGGATTTTGGCATTTTTTCAGGCGTCATAGCTTCACGATAAGTCCAAATATAATCCTTATCAGCTTCAATTCCTGGGATTACTTTAGCTCTTGCGCCAGTTGCAATTATGATGTTTTTAGTTGAAATATCTTCTATTTTTTTATTTCTGTCGACACAATCATAGAGTCCGATCTTATTTTTAGATTCAATTTTGGCAAAATTATCAAAAACAGTGACTTTATTTTTCTTAAGTAAGCCTTTTACACCAGAATTTAATTGTTTTGAAACTGATCTTGATCTAGCTATTACTTTTTGAAAATCAAATTTTATATTATCTGCAGAAAAGCCAAATTGTTCAAGATTGTGTAGTAAATGATTTATTTCGCTACTTCTGAGAAGTGCTTTTGTTGGGATGCAACCCCAATTTAAACAAATTCCACCAAGATGGTTGGCCTCTATTAATGCGACATTTAAGCCGAGTTGTTTTGCTCTAATTGCAGCAACATAACCACCGGGACCACCTCCAATAATGCAAAGATCAAAATTTTTCATAAAATTTATTTAGATTGATATAATTTTAAAACAAAAATAACTAGAAAATTAAAAATTTCAATGATAAATGACATCGTGGGATTGTCTAGAATCAAAATGTCCGTAGATATTTTTAGAAAAATCTAAAAGAAAGGTTCTTTAAATATTTTGCTATAATACCAACTCCCAACATAATGGGGGCGTCGCAAATTATTATCCCAAGATCACCAATTTTACAACATTTTAGCTTATCCAAAAACTGCTTTAAAGGTGGGAATTGGTATTATAC
>TARA_B110000259_G_scaffold54937_1_pt1 | contig 22001 bp, 25 predicted proteins | sample TARA_B110000259 | Tara Oceans TARA_B110000259 (sample SAMEA4397649) | marine metagenome | biome: Polar Biome; feature: [SRF] surface water layer (ENVO:00010504); material: water (ENVO:00002006), including particulate matter (ENVO:01000060) such as... | depth 5 m | reverse complement strand
TTATTATGTTCTGTTTATATATCTTTTCTTTTTGAACGCGTTTTTAAGTGCTCTCTAAACGCCTTTTTTACCTCATTAATTCCGATACCATATAAGTCTTCAAAGTCACACAGTGCTATTTTTGCCCAGCTCTCATATGAAACTACTTTTTGATTCTTTTTTAATTGTGGTATGTATTGTCTAATTGCAAAGTCAAATCCAAATTGAACTAGAAATTTTCTAATGTCTTTATAGATCAGTTTGATTTCACCTTGTTTTGATGCATTGTTTTCTTTCGATTTGCCTGTTTTAGATTTAATCTGACCTGCCATGCGATCATATATCATATCTAAAAGATCTTCTTTAAATTGTACTGGTAATAAATTAAGATTAATCCCAACGTCTGTGCCACTCTCGTGTGGTTCTAGAGCAAGTACTACAGGATTCATATCCCACCATTCTAATGTTTTAATGTGTTTAGGTTTTTCATATCTAAATACATGAATCATTCCAATTCTAAAGGGTTTACTATGTTTTGCTACAGTATTATCTCTAATGGATTTAGAAGCTTCAGCAAACCACTTCTCTGCACCTCTACGTGCTTTGGTTTTGCTACCAGCTTCTTTGCTTAGATCTTTAATATCTTTTTTTATTTTACCCATTATTTAAGAGACTTTTCTGTTAGGACAATAAACCTCCAACCTCTATCGGTGGCCCATGCCTTTGCATATTTATATTTATCTCTGTTTTTTATATACTGTTCTGCCAGAAATTTATATGATTTGAGTGCCTTTTGGCTGTTCTTTTTAGGCGGTTCAGGTTTTGTAATTTGAGCTTCTGGTTTAATCTCAACCAAAAACTCTTCATCACCTTCAGCACCCTTGGTTTTCATATAGAAATCTGGGTAATATTTGTGTTCTCTTTTATCAAACGTCGATATGTATTTAATCTCAACTGGCTCACTTGACCATTTAAGTACATCTTGTCTATTATCACACATGATCATAAACTTCCTTTCCCATGATGATCTATAGATTATTGGGGTTGGACCGATATACTTTTCTGGATATATTGGTGTATAATATCCTTGTATAAATCCTGAGTTGCTACTTGGTTTTAAATTTTTTATTGACATTTATATGTTAAACATTCCACCGCCATCATCACTTCCACCGCCTGTTGTAATTCGGTCAATTGATAATGTGCCTTTATATTTTTGTGGATGTATCTTATTCCATCCTTTGGCATAACCTCGCTTTGCAATTTCTGTAAAGTATGCAAATGCATTAGGATATTTAGGATTAAAGTTTCTCCAGTATTTTAAAAGATCTAATAGTGCGAATTGAAGACAATCGTCTCTGTCATCACTATTTACGTAATTTAGTCTATTAATGGCTCTTTCAGCAAGAAGCACTAGCATTTTCTCAGCAGTAGGTGTTAACTTATCAGCTTCTTTTGACAAGACCATTTCGTTATACAGGTCTTTATTGTTTAAGTAATTTTTCTTTTTTGCCATGTTAAATTATCTGTTTAGTATTATACTAAAAAAAGCCCAACTGTTTCCAATTGGGCTTTGTTTTATTAGTGTATTGAAATTTTAAATAGAATCTTCAGCAGCAATCTGAAGTTTATTTTTTTCTATTCTCATAGGTTCGTCATTTACGAATACTGTTAGTATGTCTGATTTACCCTTTCCTGTAAATTCTAATGCATCTACTTTAACTTTAGATCCTAAAGCTAAATCTTCAGATTCTACTGTAGTTGTAGCTGTAACATAACCATCATCTCTTGTTAAAAGATCTTCGTTTTGTACTTCATTTAGTTCTTCAGTAATTCTTGCAATTTCTGTATTTAATAATTGATCTGCAGCTTTAATATCTGGAAGATTTCTATTTGCTTCTGACAATCTACCTTTTTGATCTTTTAAGAATGCAATCATTTCATGCATTAATTGAATCTTTTGTGTTTTAGCAGCTCTTCTCTCTTTGTAAGATTCTAAAATATCTTCAACCATTGGAGTAATATCTGCTCCTGTGTTTTCAGCTACATATTCAATTGCGGCATCAGCTAATAGTTTAGTGAATTTTTCAATTTTAGTAGCTTCGTTAATTTTGTAAACAAATACATTACTTTCAGTTCTCATTGCTAAAACTCTAACATCACCGTCTTTAGATTCTGAAATGAATTCTAATACGTTATAGTGATTGTAGTTTTTAGAAGCAAATTCAAATAAATTGATCAATGCTTTGTCTTCATATCTAATATATGCTGCAGCTAATAGAGATTCGGCTAGAGCGATAGATGTTGAGAATGCTAGTTCTACATTACCTGCATAAAACTTGTTCTCAGAAACGTTATATGATAATTTAACAACGATTGATTTTGTAAGTATATTAGATCTTAGTGATTCTAAAACTTTCAATTCGTTTTTAACTTCAGTTACTGCTAGTGTTTTACCTGATACTTTGTATGCTTTAATGTTTTCGTTTAAGAAATCAATCTTTTCATTTAAACCAACTAATGTATCGAAATTAGCTAATGCTGATTCTTCAATCTTAGAAACGGTTTTCTTATTATTGTAATCATAATGGAATGAAATACCTTCACTTGTTATGTTGAACGTCTCGTTTGCCTTAACTAATGATTTAAAATCTTCAGAAACATTTGCGAATTTTTCAATATGACTTCCTGTCATTCTGAAATTTTGTCCACCTGCATGAAATATAAATCCCTGTTTAGATTCTATAACCGGTGAAACAATTCCTTTGTTTAATTTTGTCATTTGTGTTATTTAATTTTTTATATATATCTTTCGTTTATTCATTGAATGGGAGATCAGTAGACGAAATGTCTAATGGGTCACCGAATGATGGCTTATCCATGTCATGTGTACCATCTGCAAAATCAGTTGTATTTGCAAACTTAAATATTCTATTTGAATTCTTTCTTCTACTAGAAGTTCTTAATAATTGACTATTAGTAGTTAATAAAGTTCCAAGTGATGACGTCAGTGATGACGCGTCGCAATCGCCACTAGATGGTGTACCTGTTAGAATCCAACTTTGTGTAGAAACATTCCATGTCCAAATTGAACAATCTAAAACATTAATGTATGTTAATGGATTTGGTATGGTATCTGGATAAAATTGAGATGGATCCAAAGCTACATTATTAGGGTCTCCATAATTACCACTTACTCCATTAGAATAAACAGATCTTGTGAATTTTGTATAAATGTCTTGTTCAAAATCAAACGATGGTATAAATGAATTAATATCCAAACTGAACGTGATTTTATGATTTTCTTTATCATCAAAACTATATTCAATAGGTCTTTCCTGTGTATAATCATCGGGCATCATATATTCTGAACTGATTCTATATAGACCATCTTCTAAATGACCAGCATCTATATGATAGAAATTAGCTTTGTACATGTTTTTTATAATAGATTCTGTAACTTTAAACATGTCTAATTGACTTGAAATAATAATTTCAATATCAACGCCAATAACTACTGGTATCATTTCAAACTCAGCAACATAACCTTCCATTAAACCCTTATCATTCATCATGGTATAATTACCAAGATTTCTTTTGTTTACTAGTTTTGATGGATCAACAGAGAATGAAGTTAGATTAACAATACCTCTTGGTACCTTGTCATAATTTCCATCTGCGTGTGCACCATCAGGATCACATCCTTCTCCGTTTACATTGGTAAATAAAAAGTTGTCTTTTATAAAATTCTCATCACCTGAAACCGCATAAAAAAATGGCACATCAACAATAGATCTTTCGTCATTAGAGAGTTGTCTCCAAAAACTAAGTTTACTATTCAGATCAGCTAAAAGACCTATTATGATATGTCTAATAACTGAGTCATCTTTATTGTATTTTAAGTTATATGTTGCCATTAGTTGTTTTTATTATCCTGCGCATAATGTAGCATTTAAAACCTTACCGTCAATTACTTGAGCATAAAATTCACCATCTTTAAATAAATACCACCCGTTGATTGCTGGTACCACCATCCATGCATCTTGCCACATTGTGTTATCGTTACCTGGATATGTGGTATCTCCGTTGTGCCAGTATTGTGTCTCTGTTAGAATCAGACCAGTACCACAGTTTTCAACTGTGTTGGCGAAACCGTTAGGTTCAGATGCTAAAAATAGAGTACCTGTAACCTTATCTGAGCCCCTGACATAACTAGTCCAAATTCCAGCAGCTAATAATAAATCATATGCTTGATTTGCAGTAGTTGGTGTTATTTCCTGTTGTGTTGCAGTCCATGCTATAAGTTCGGCCTCGTCTGCAAAGGCTCTAAAACCTATAAATGCTCGTTCTCCGTCTGCTCCGGTATGAAGACCTACTGGGTCTGGATAACATACTACGATTCTTCCGTTTTCTAATGGTCCATTCCAAAATTTTATTGATGGATATGCAGCGAATCCTGCTGTTGGAGTTCCTATTGTTAAGTCTCCTACTTGTAGTGTTCCAGCGATGTTTCCACCTGGATTGAATGCGAATGGTCTAATAGTTAATGCCATAGTGTTTTAATGTTTTTTATTTTATATATTCAATATTTATTCTATAGTTTCTATTGTAAATTTAGAAAATCCATTTTCTCGATATATCTGTATTTTCTTATCAAATATCTCATGTGGTAAAACTGAATGATTTATCACAAAGGTATTTATCTTGTTTTCTTTTATAACTTGATTTAAGATTTTTAAAATGTTGTAAACACCGTCATGATCAACTGAACTTAATAACTCATCTAAGAATAATAGGTTTAATTGAGGAAATCTTAATTTAAGTATTTTTATAATTGCAATGATAATAATGAAATCTGCCTTCTTTCTCTCACCGGTCGAAAGTGTCATTGGATTAATGTCTTCACCTAAGTGATTAATTATACAATTAAACTTCTCATCGAATCTAATATGAAATTGTAAGTGCATGGTTTGACTCATTGCTGCTATATTAGTATTTAGACCCGGTAGAATAGTTTTAACTGCAAGGTTCTTAACACCATCTTCACCTAAAACCTGTTCAACAATTTCCATAAATGCATTATCAGCGTTTAATGTATCCTTGCTTTTGGATTTAGTAGCTTCTTTAATTTCAAAATCTTTAATTAAATTTCTAAGATGATCAAATTGTGAATCATCTGGTGTATCTTTTATTTTGAGTAATTCTGTTTTAAAAGATTTCATATTGTATCTAATATCAGTAGCCTGTTGCTCAATAGATCTCTTATCACTTCTTAAAGTATCTATATGTGCCTTAATAGAATCTAGAGATTCTTTAAGTTCTTTAATATTATTAGTGTCTTCTTCTATTTTAGAACAGAAATGTTCCTTTTGATCAATATGCCATTGACTGTCTAATTGAGTTTCACATGTAGGACATTTTCCACTCTCATACAATTCAACCTTTTTTTTAAGATATTCTATTTCGTGTTTTAAAGTAGAAGCATCTGATCTTACTGTTTCGAACTTATCAGTATTCTCATTAATGGCAGTTTCTAATCCTGTTTTTTCTAGATCTAATGTTTTTACTGTTTCATTAAGTGAGATTAAACTGGTTTTTAATTCATCTATTTTAGAATTGTTCTTCTCTTGTGATTCTTCTAATAAAAGGTTAAGTCGTCCTTTAACTGATGCAATAGAATCTATAATCTGGTTTAATTCTGATTCATAAGTATCAATATCCGTTTTAACATTTTTACGTTCTGTCTTTATAGACATTTGCATATCATTTAGAATTGAGAACCCAAACATCTTATCAATGATTTGTTTCTTATCTTGATTGGACATGGTTAAAAATGACTTAAAGTCATTAACAGATAGAATTATAATGTTTTTAAATACATGATATGGAATTCCAAAAACCTCTTCTTCTAAATAATCTTGTACAGATTTTTTGCCTGCTTTGTCAAATTCTACACCATTTAGTTTAACACTAAATTTATTAGGCATCAAACCTCTTTCTATAACTACATCTATTGTACCACATTTTAAACCGATTTTAACATGTAGTTCTTTATTGATTCTATTTGGTAAATCTGAAAGCTTAACACCTTCAACTCTACCATACAATGCATATATAATAGCATTGGCGATAGTAGTTTTACCATCGCCATTTTTACCTAAAGTCAAGAACAATTTAGATTGATCTTCCTCAAATTCTAGTCTTTGTAATTGATTACCATAAGATGCAAAGTTCTTAAATTCTATAAAGTCTATTCTCATATTTCACTACCGTTATTATATGCACACTGATTATATAGCGTCTTTAGTTTTTCTTTAAGCTTGTTTTTTGTTTCATCATCACTACCAAGTCCATCAACATACACGTTACATAAATTTAATATGTTGTAATTTTTATACATCTCTTCGATTTCGTCAATGTCATAAAAATCTTTGTCAATATAATTCTCTTCTTGATAGATGTTTGGCTCTAATTTTCTACTGATGTTTTGAATCTTATTAATCAATTGACTCAATGCATTTGTAGTTGCAATTTTAGATGGTACGAATAGATCTACGAAATTGTTTCTTATCTGATTCTTAAACTGTCCCAGTGGCATATCGTATAACTGTAATATGTTATATTTCATAAACTTAGGTGATACATCATTTACAAAGAAAGTCTCTGACATGTCTTCTAAATCAACTAGGTCAAATCCCTTTGTATTATTAGCATCGGATCTTGTCAATTGATATGGAGTACCTACCATTAATAGTTTACCACGTTCTTGTCTGTAGTGAATATGACCACTAAAAACTCTAGTATATTTTTCATATATGTTAGAATCAGTACCGTGTTCATTTTTAACCTTTGCGTTTAAGTAAATACCTTTAACTTCTGAATGACAAAATACTATTTGAGCTTGTGGATAGTTTGCTAGAGTTTCGGTTTCGTGTTCTGCATCTCTTCTCCATGGCATCATTAAGATTTTTCTATCATTCCATTCTATTAATTCAGGTTCTTTAAAGATCTGTACATTAGGGATCCATTTGAGTGAATCAATAGAGGTTACATCATTAGAACCCTTAGCCCAAATATCATGGTTACCACAAATAACATAAACTGGAAGAATTTCACCCAGCCTCTCAAAAAGGTTTACCGCGTAATTTAATACCTTGATATTAATAGATTGTCTATTATCAAAGGTATCTCCGACCTGTACGAGAACGTCACCTGGTTTTACATTTGCAATAAGAGTTGGTATAAAGACCTCTTCAAAAAACTGTTTTTGAATTTCTAGCCATTCTACCGAATTCGCTCTTACTCCGAAGTGTAAATCTCCAAGTACCCATACTCTTTTTGCCCCTCTTTTTAATAGTTTTGCTTCAATCATTTAAAAAAGTTTCATAATGTTCTTTCTCTTTAAAATACCTGTACGTAAATCTAATTCTTGTATTAGATCCTCTTTATATACATTGGAAAGAGAGCTGTAGAATTTAGTTGGATTAATATCGAAATAAACACATAGTTCACTGAATAAATCAATTCTACTATTTTTAGAAGCCATCTCATCTACAATGTATCCGTAAATATCATTGATGTCTGATTTCTTTAATGAGTTACATTTTCCTAATTCATCTACTTTATTGAATACCTTAAATCTAGAAATTTCAATTAATCTGTGAATTTCTCTTGCTATTAATTCGTAGTGAATTTTATCCTCTTCGTCCTTGTTGTCTTTTGTATTAGGATCTAATTCGAACTTAATGTTGGTGAATTCTGTATCTGGTGATTCAAAATTATTGTTGAAAATTTTATCATGTGCCATAATTATATGCTGTGTAAATTTGAGTTTGTTGTTTCTTCTGTTTCAATTAACCTCATGTAATTCCAATTGATGTTCAATTTACACTTAGTTCCTTTGCCTTCTCCGTCTCTAATCTTTAAAACTTTTAACCAGTACTCAGCATTAGCTCTCATTAAATCATCTTGAATAATACCTAACATAACATCTGCTGTGTGTGAAAGACCTGCAGATTCTGCGATGTCTGTCATTCCAATGTCCGATGAGTTGTACCCATTTCTTGTGATTTGTGTTGCTGTTACTATTAACCAGTTATTTCTAATACCCATAGCTCTAAGATCTTCTGCAATTTGCTTAATCTTCATGTATGTGTTTTCAGTGTTTTGGTTTCTATAGTTTGCTAAGATGTTGATGTAGTCAATTATAACTGCACCTACCTTAATTTGTCGTTCTTCTTCGATTTGATTCACATATGCTTCAATATCTAATACTGTTGCTTGTGATGTTGGAAATTGTTTTACAAATAAAGATCCTGGTGGAGTTAATCCATCACCTACAGTTTCTAATCTTCGTTTGATGTGATCTTTGTTTTTTGCTTTTTCTGCGTATTCGTTAATATTGATAGTTAATAGATTAGAACCTATACGTTTTACAAATTTATGTGCTGCCATCTCTGCAGTTACCACTACTGTATTTGTTCCCATCTTTACAAAGTTAGCAGCATCGTTTGCCAAATAAATTGACTTACCAATATTCTGTTCACCTGCATAAACAATTAGATTACCACCTCTATCATATCCACCGCCCAACATTCTATCTAAGAAGTTATAACCCGTGCTAATTTTCTCAGTGTCTTTTTGATCATGTGAATCAACTTCAAAGAAGTCTAATCCTAAATCTGAATTAAATGATAAGTTATTTCTATCATTAATAAGACCTTTAACCTTTGTAACTATACTGTCGACGTTTTCAGGAGTTACCTGAGTAGTCTTAATAAATTCAATAGTATCAATTAAAGAAGTGTCAAAAGTACGCCATTTGATCCATGCTTCAGCTGTGGTAGTTAACCATTCATCGTCATATTGATCTAAGTCAACTTCAAATATAAGAGTTAGTATTTCTGGCGTAATCTTTTCTTTTGCCTTTTCACTTCTCTGAATAAGCATATTTAATTGTTCCTGTTTTGGAGTTTCGTTAAATCGCTCAAAGAATTTATTAGACAATTGACTAAGAATATCGATTTCTTGTGATGTGTAAAATCCGCTCTTGATGCTTTTTAGATACTTAGTCTTAACTAATGATAATCTAAAGAATATTTTTTCAAAGTCTTGTCCGAATTGCATATGTTTATTTGTTTATCCTTCTATGCGCATAGCGCCGTTTTGTTTCCCTAATGGTTCTGTTAACCATAGGTTAATGGCAATTGCTTTTCTAATACCACTTGTAACTGGTGTAACAGCATGCACGTATTTTCCAGCGTCAAATATTACCAATCTATTTGGTTTTGCATAAACAACTTCTGGTGCTTTGTCAACACCTTCAGTATAAATTTCTAACATACCACCTTCAAACTTACTTTGTTCTGGGTAATATACTGAACCCATTGATGGCGTTACTATTTCACCTGTTTCTGCGAATAATGTCTCGTCTTTGTCATAATGGTTTCCCAAGTTATTGTTGAATCCCATTTCTGTATTAGCGGTTTGAATGCCTGTCCAGTATTCAAACCCCCTAATTGACATTGCTTGACTGAGTGGACAATTGTCTGACCAAATATAATCGATTAGTTTTTGTTTGGTTGATGTTGCCTTGTTATTCCACCAACCATCCCACCAGTAATAAACACCAGGATCTGAAAAGAAACTTTTATCATCTCTTATTTCTCTTAGTAAATTCTCGTCCTTAATAAAATTGTCTATTACTACTATCATTCGAATGGATTTATTTTTATTGTCCAAGATTCTTTACCTTCTGTATCATTTAAGACTTCAACTTGTTCTAGATTTACTAGATCTTGTATAGATGTTAAAAGATGTTCTTCGCTAGTTTCAGGAAATCTATATGTTTTTAAAGCATGTAGTGTAAAATTACCTTTGTGTCTGTCAGGCATCCTAACGCACAATTTAATTTCTGATAAAAGAATATCGAATCCTGAAGGATAACCCTCAATCTCTTTTTCTATTCCTAGAATATATTTGATTGGGAGTTTGTCTTCATTAATCTTCATCTGATTCTAATATAGCATCAACATCGATTTCTCTTTCTTCGTTATTGTAGTTGAAGACTGGTTTGATGCGTACTTCTATTTTTTCAAGTACTTCTTGTGTAAATACTTTTTCGCTGAAGAATTCTGAATTAGGTATTGTTTCATCTAAATGTTTACATATCCAATTTCTTGAAGATGCTTTAGGAATCTTTTCACCTTTTTCAATTACACCTTTAGTAATACCTATTTCTTCCCAGTCAATGTATTGTTCTAGACCAACATATCTGTTCATACCTTTAGAGAAATCTAAATGAAATTTGATATTGTGTGGTTTTGCAAAACGATTCTTATTTGGTTTTGCGGTAACAATAATTCCTGATTTTTCTCCACTAGAATCTTTAAGTTGTGCTTTACCTAAATATAATACTATTGAAGCAGCATATTCAGGTCCAGTTCCACCACCCGCAACTTGTCGTGATATAAAGTCCTGTGTTTGATATGTATGATTAGTAAATAAGAAAGGTATCTTAAGATCTGCCATAGGCGTCATGATGATACGAAAGATTGACTTAAGTACTTTAGAACGAGTCATATCTGCTTTATCAGAACCTGATTTTGCATCATCAATTTCTTTTTGAGTTGCTAAGTTACCTGCAGAATCAAGAATGATCATCATTTTTGGTACTTTACCTCCTGCTGCTTTTGCGTCCTGCATCTTACTAGTAATAGTAGTAACTGATGTTCTAAAATCCTGAACAGTATTAACTGGTTGATAGTTTACCTTTGAAACATCAATACCGAATTTAACCATTAAGTCTTTATCTACAGCTGCTTCAGAATCATAAAATACAACATAGTATCCCATTTCTATTGCACATTTAACTGAGTTTAATATCAAGTATGTTTTACCAGTACCTGAAGGTCCAGCGATAGAACATGCTCTACTATTAGGCCATCCACCAAAAAGTGAACCACTAATACATGCATTTAAGTGATAATTACCACTATCAATCCACTCTGTAACTTCACTAAATGTTGAAAATTCCATAACGGAACCAAGTGGATTCATTGTTGCTAATTCTGCGTTTATATCGTCAAAACTAAAGTCTTTCTTTGCCATATTGTAAATTTGTATTTTATATTATATCAAGAAACGTTAATTTGTTTCTTATTGTTCTGGGAAGGTAGAGCGTTCACTTGTTCTCAATGAGTTTAATTCTTGTAAAGCTTGATCAGCTTCTAGTTTTAAACCATCGATTCTTTCTTGAATATTTGCCAATTTATTTAAGATTTTGTTGTATGCTTCAACATACTCTTTTTGTTCTTGTGTTAAATTAACTTCCATAATGCAGTGTCATGATTAAACAAATCTAATTGTCCAGTTAATTGCTCCTTTGCAATCTCTTGACTTTGCGTTTGTTTCATATTATTAATAAGTGTCCTAACTGCTGCTCCTAAATCCATGTTGTTTGGATTTTCTCTTTCTAATGAGTATATTATTTCTTTTAAGTCCATGTTATTGTAATTTGTTTTCTATTTGAATAATTAAATCCTCTATACCTTCATTATAAGCCCATTGCGTTGAATCAATAGGATCTACGAATTTAATTTCTTCTGCTGCTTTTTCTAGGAGTATTAATAATTCTTTTAAGTCCATGATTTTAAAATAATGCTGAAGCGTAAATTAAATTTGTATCTAATGTTTGTAGTCCAATTGCAGTAAGTACTCTATTTAAAGGATCGATCATTGCTTTTTCAAACTGAAGATCATAATCTACTTTAGGTGCAATTTCATATGGGTGTTCGTTTGGCATAAATGCATACACATCGCTAATAGTTCCAATACAATTGTAAATTTTAAGCTTTTCGCCATTTGCAATCAACTTATATTTGTTTTTATATTTCTTATTGTTATTTAAAATATAATTATAGTAACCCGCTGCTTTTACGTTTGCTGGACATTTTAGGCCAATTTGTAATTCCTTTTGATCATCGATAATATACTGATCAATATTATTAGTTCTCTTATTAAATGAGATGTCATCAATATCTGCCAGTTTAAATTCTTTCTTACACTTTTTCATAAACTCAACTAATTGTTGCAATTCTGTTGCAGTTGGTTGAATTTCAGAAGTAAATAAAATTCTAAGGCATTCTACTAATTTCTCTCTGGCAAATTTAGGTGTTGATGATTGAATAGTATCAAAACCAATAGTCTTTACTTTCTTTAGAGATGGGTGACGATCTGTTACTGCTAACTTATCATCCCATGCAATATTCTGAATGTACTTTTTCTTAGACATCCAAATACCATTATATGCAAGTGATTCTAATTCAAAAATTAAGAAGTTGTCTGTATTTCTTTTCTCTGCGTATTTTTCCATACACTTGGCAATATAGTCCTTTAATCTAAAGGCATAAAATGCAAGAACAAACTCATCAATCTTTAACTTCTTAGTTTCATCTAACCAAATAATAGATTCATATAAATCCTGAAACTGTACATAACATGAATCTGTATCAATATAAATTACTGCTGGTTTTTCAATCTTACCTTTTACTTTAATACCGAATTTCTCGTGAACTGCAGTGTCTTTGTGCCAAAAATCATTAACGTATTTGTTAAGGATAGTTTCAGAATAAAGAATAGCGTTCTTACCTTGTTTAGTAATTGATTCAGCAATGTCAAGATTGAAGAAGTGGAACCATTTGTTACCAAATGCACCATAGATAGAGTTTAAAGTTAACTTAACTGCTTGCTCATAAGCGGTAAATTTGGCAGATAGCTGCTTGTAGTGATCTACAAGCAGCTTCGCCTCATCATCCGTGAGTTGATCAATTGATTTATTTTCTAACTCTTCGATTGTCATTTATTAGGCTGTTTGGCAGGTTGATATTGTCAATAAAGTGTGTGAATCATTTGATTCGAATACTACCTTAGAGTCTGATACGTAAACTGTTTGTTCCTCTTTGTCTAATAAATTTAAATACTTTTTATAAACCGTAACTGTACCATTACCATTTGTATCTGGTGTAAGTACTACATTAAATGATTTACCGTTCACATTAATACCTGCAACATCAGATTTAATACCGAATGTTTCGTCTTTGTCTAATGAGAATAGATTTTTAACTTTACCAATTGAATGTGTATCCAATTTGAAATCAAATTTAGAATCTGCTCTTGCAAAGATTGCATCGCGTTGTTCTTGTGAAAGATCTTTGAAACCTAATGAAGGCTCTGAACAAGATAATGTAATTTCTAACTCATCGTTAAAGATGCGTAATGTAGAAGCTACAAATTCTTCGTCGTTTTCAATGAATTCGAATTCACCTTTAATTGCATCATGCTCAAAGTGCTTGATTGCTTCAATAACTCTGTTACCTTCAAAGAATGCAATTTTCATTTCTTTGTCAGTGTCAGGCCATTCACTTACCTGGAAGATTTTATCTGCCGGAAGCGAGTGATGTTTTACAGCATCTCTTTGTGGAAGATAAACTGTTGAGTGGATTTGTCCATCTTTAATTTTCATATAGATGAAAGAGTCAATAAGTTTAACACGGTTGATAAACTCTGTTAGTGCATGTTGATCAATGCGATCGATTTGTAATTTCATAAATTTGTTTATTTAGATAATGATATTTGAATATTATACTGGGTATTTGTAAAAAGTTTCACTAATTATGAGACATAAAAAAGGGCAGAGATAGTAGCGAACTTTTCTCTGCCCACCGTTAACTATAACGGTCCTAAAATGTGGTCCTATTTCATACCACCGGTTTTTTATCCTTCACATGATGCACATTCTAGAATATTTCTAGAAAATGACTGTGCTGAGCTTTGACTAAATTGGTAGTATAGTGTTTTAACTCCGGCTTCATGTGCGTTTAAGTATAATTTATTGATATCCTTTGCTGATACACTTGCATGAATCATTAAGTTTAAAGATTGTGATTGATCAATAAATTGTTGTCTTTGTCCTGCTTGTAAAATTAATTCACTTGGACTAATTTCAATAAACGATTTAAAAACTGCCTTAGTTGGGAAATTTAGGTGTTGAACACTTCCATCTCTTTTTAGGATGCCTTCCCAAACTTCTGGTGTATTTAATCCATGGGCATCTAATTCTTCAATTAAGAATGGGTTTTTGTAAATTGTTTTAGATTTAGCAAGATCTTTGATAAAATAATTAGATTTGATTGGCTCAATTCCCATACTTACAGCTCCATGAATAAATGAACTAGATTTAGTTGGTGCTATTGCCATTAAGGTTGTATTTGCAAAACCAGTTCTAATAGATCTATATCCTTTTTCATCATGTAACCATTTAGAAGCCTTTTCTGTTTTTTCTTTAAGCGTTTTAAAGATTGTATAATTTAATTGTTTTGCTTCTAAAGATTCAAATTCAATTCTCTTAGATTGAAATAATGAGTGGTAACCCAAGACTCCAACTCCTAATGCTCTGTGTTGTTCTGCAAATCGATGTGCTCTTGACATTCCTGCCATGTTTACTGATTTCTTTACAAATTCATCCATTACAGCATTTAAGAATAATGTATAAGTTTCAATAGCATCAGTGTCTTTTAGTTCATCCCAATGTAGAAGGTTAATAGAACCTAAACAACAAACAAAAGAATTAAATGAATCAGTTGGTAGTTGAATTTCAGAACATAGATTAGATGCTGTGATCTCAAGACCTAGTTCTTTATAAGGTGAATTGTTATTTGTGTTGTCCTTAAACATAATATAAGGAAAACCAAATTCATTACGTCTTTGAATAACTTTAGCCCAAATTTTACGTTTATCAGCATCACCATCCTTCATCTCTTGAATCCACTTGTCAGTAACTGTAACACCGTATTGTAAGTTTTGAATTGGATTACCTTCAGTTCCCATATCCAAGAACTCTAAAATATCGTTATGTTCTACTGGTAACCATGCAGCGCATGCTCCACGTCTTGCTTCTGATTGTTTACATACATCAACTGTAGTGTCATACATTCTAGCGTAGTGTACTGGTCCATCTGCTGTTCCACCTGTAGAAATGGTTGCGCCTCTTTCTCTAATGTTACCCAAGTAAATAGAAGTTCCACCACCATACTTTGACATCATTCCAATTTCTCTTGAACCATTTAAGATACTATCTAAAGTATCATCTACATTCGATCCGTAACAACTAATTGGAAGTCCTTTGTCTTTTCCAAAGTTAATCCACACTGGAGTTGAAAGGCTATAAAAGCCTCTTGCCATATAGTCTTCAAACTTCTTTGCAAAACCTTCAATTTTTAGATATTTTTCTGCTATATTAGAAATATCTTTAATTCTTTGTTCTGGAGATTCTGTAATATAACCTCTTGATAGGAATAAACGGCTATCTTCATTTAACCAGTAATATTTTTCTCTGATATTTAAAGATGGACTGTCTTTTGTATTGTTTAATGTCTCTTGTATTTCAAGTTCTCTAGCTTCTTCTAGAGAATAACCACCGTTCATATTCATATTTAGTTATTTGTTTTATTTAAAATAAATCGTCTTCTGTAATTGACTTGCTCTTTTTGTTATAGTCAACTGATTTCTTGTAAAAGAAGTCACCTTCTTTTGTTGCTGTGATTTCTACGTCGAACCATAAAGTTTTTTCGATTTCGCTAAAATCAACTTCGAATACCGGTTTCATACCGATACGTGTTAATGAATTGTTAAATCTATTTTGTATAAAACTCTTGATGGTATCTTTAGAAAGAAATGAAAGTTCACCCTTTTCAAAGATCCAATCTAAGATTTTAACTTCGGCTTCATATGCCTTTTTACATGCAGAATCTATAAGATTTTCAAATTCTGCGTCAAACCATTCTGGGTTTTCTTCTTTAATAATATTAATAAGTTCAGAACCAAAGTTACCATGTATCTCTTCTTCTTTTGAGGTTGCTTCAACCACGTTTGAGATTCCCTTAAATAAGTTCTTCTCTTTATTGAATGACATCATAATTAAGAATTGACTGAACAAACTTACATGTTCAATAAATAATGAAAATAACAATACAGATTTGGTATACATTTTATCATCTCTGGATCTTGTACCGTCTAGATATTTTGTTAAGTATGCTATTCTGTCTTTGATTGCTGGAATTTCAACTAAATTTTTAAATTCTTTTTCTAATCCCAGAATTCTAAGTAATTGTGCGTAAGCATCTTTATGTCTTACTTCTGATTCTGCAAATGTCATACCTACGTCACCTATTTCAGTGATTGGCATTCTTTTATAGAGATCAGCCCAAAAAGTTTTAACATTAACTTCGATTTGCGCGATAGCTAACATTGATCTTTTGATTACTTCTCTTTCTGACTTTGAGATTTTTGTTTTAAAATCGTCAATGTCTGTTGTAAAGTTAAATTCTGTGTGAATCCAATATGAATGTCTAATTGCATCTTTATAAGCCAGCAATTGAGGGTACTCGTAGGGTAAAATGTTGACTCTTGGTGCAAAAATATTCTTGTTCATGTAGGTTGATTATTTAATATTATATATCGTTGATATGCAATTTGCTTCTTAAAATTTATTTTTTATTTTTTATTTTTTTTTCTAGTTCGCGTACTTTTTCATAGTATTCGTATGAAGTTTGCTTGTAGTTTTTACGTTGATCATATAGATCACTTAAAATTTGTTTAAGAATAGAATCCTCTTTCTTAAAGACTACGCCGTTTTCACAAACAATTACATCCTCATCTTTTCTTCTCTCATTAATTTCAAGTAAAGGTACTTGTTCTACGTATGATTCTGGTGAGATATTAAATTGTCTCATGATTGATGGATACAGCGATGCAAAGTCAAATGCACTTACTCCACTATAATAACCAACAATTGGTTGCTTTACAAACGCTCCTTCGAATTTACCTTCTTTAAGAGAATCTGCTTTACCATATTCAACTCCAATTTTTTTGTTTTGTTCTGCAAGCTTTCTAGCTAACAGAGCCTCTGTAATGGCCACTGGTGATGAAGCTTTATATAATGGCATTCTTGTAATAGTTGCCAAAGTTAATAGTACTTCCATTGACCTTAGTTGCTGATCTATATAATACACTAAACATGAGTCAATTACGTTATAGTAAACATATTTCGTAAAATCATTTTCGTAAAGATCTGTTAATGATCCACTGTATTTAATTTTACTAATACCATCTAATACTGCGCCTGAAACAAAATCAAGTGAATTAGATTCTTTTACTGCAACTGATCTGTCATATTTGTCATATAATTGCATGTAATCCAAAATACCCATGTGTAATGGTCTACTATCATTCCTATCGAGTGAACCCGTAATAGCCACGTCAGTCAGGTTGATCTGTAACCTTTTACATCGATTAACTATATACTGCCAGTCATAGTTGATGAAGTTCCATCCTGTCATCATTGGGAACTTAGGTAAAAACTTGTATAAAAAGGTGTACAACATATTGTACTCATCATCAAACTTGTGATAAGTAAATTCCCAATCAGTATCATAACTTTTTAGGTGGGCGTTTGTATCTCTTTCAATTTTTGCAATTTGTTCAGAGTCTAGATCTTCTAAACCCAATACGATTGCTTTACGGTCTGGTGTAATAATTGAGAATGTTAATATGCGAGATTTGGCTTCTTCTGGTTTTGGGAAACCATCTACTATCTCTGTCTCAATATCTACGAAATATGTTTTAGGCATATTAAATTCATAGATTTCTTCTTTATCTTTTTCAGGTAAAGAATCCATAAAGTATAATAAACTAAACTTATTAAAGGATTTGGCAAAACCTCTTTTAAGAGGTCTGTTGTCCCAGTTTCTATAATCTTTGTCTTTGTGTTTGTCCTTTTCTTCTGTGACTACCCAATTCTGGAATTGGTTTACACCGTATCTTTTAAAGGAGACTTTGCCCTCTTTGTCGTAGTAAGAAACTATTAATTCCTTATCTGTTTGTTCAATATCTAATAACATTAATAGCCTCTTTTTTGACGATTCTTATTTTCTTCTGCTTTTGCGAAATAATAATTATATGCTGTTTTTGCATCGAGGCCAATTGATGCCGCATAATTAATAAAGAAGTGTAATACATCGATCCACTCCATAAAAAGTTCCTTGCGATCATCTTCTGATAGATCTGAAACTTTCATCGTCTCGTATTTTTTAAAATCTGCTTTCCAGTATTTCCATACTGCATTTCCTGATCCATCTTTAATACCTCCTAATGCATCGGTCATTTCGTGAAGTTCATCAATGACAGCATGTGTGTTAACATGCCAAAAATCCATTACTTCTCGTATGGACATCTCATCAAATTTAATTCCGTAAGTCTTTTCTTGCATCTCTTTTTGATGCGACATAATGTCTTCTAAGTGTGTAGCTGATTGATCATAAAAGTCTTTAACTTCGAGATCTTTGCATTCGTTATCTATGTTTGCCATTTTTTATTTATTATATAGTATTAATATGAGGATTTTCGAGATAGTTTCAGCTTTTATTGATCCATTTCTAAAACTTCTCCCCATTCTCTTTGAGAATTGGTTTTTTCTTTTGTTTCTTCTGAATCTGGGTAAGGTTGTCCACCTACATTCCAAAACCATGCTCCTGGATTTCCATGTTTTACCATAAATTCCCAAGCCTTGGCATCATAGTTCATCGCAGATGGAAATGGTGGTGCAAACTTTGGACTTACATCAGCTGCAAATGCTTTAGGATGTGACCAAATTTTAGCTTTACCTAATTCTCCGTTTTTAATATTTCTAGAAACTGCAACTGCATTAAAGGTAGCATCAGGCCATGCAATCTGTAAAGAGCGTTGTAAAACTCCTGTCGATATTGCAGACCATACTTCTTCTGGGTAACCATGTTTTTCAGCAACATTATAAGCTACTTTAACCGCAGCAGCTGTTACTAATTCATGTTTTAAACCTAATGGTATAAATGTTGCACCGTTTGCTTCTGCCCATTCTTTTGCTATTTTATTTAAATTGGGCATGGCAGCTATTCTTCTAAACTTAGGAATTGCACCTCTTTCAATACAAATAGCTTGGTGATCAGAAATTACTTTACCAGAAGGCATAAATAAAACCAGCTTCTTATTGTACTTATTTGCTAAATATGCAAGAGAAATTCCTGCAAATCCAAATCTTGGTTGCACATATACTAATGTATCTGTTGGTGCTTTTTGAACTAAGATGTCTCCAAATCTGCATTTAGATCCAAATCCCATCATATCATCTCTAACTACATTAAATCCTTCATGATTCATTATAATAGGATCATCTAGTGGATCTTCCCAATCTCCTGCTAAATCTAACCATGCTTGTCTATTTGGCATCATTAGATTTAAATCTTGATTCATTTTACTGGTTGTGTGTGTATCGTGTGACATATTAAAAGTTTGTTTTTGTTCCTAAATATTCAGGATCAGTCATATATTTGTTGTGGAATTCCATAACTTTATCTCTTGCTTCTTCAGCGCTATCTACTATTCTAAATAGATCAAAATCCTTTGGACTCATTCTACCGCTCTCTAATACATTATCGCGCATCCAATCTATTAGACCGCTCCAATATTCTTTGCCTACAAGAACTATTGGATATTTTACATTGTGTCCTGTTTGCGCAAGTGTGATTGCTTCAAACATCTCATCTAATGTTCCAACACCACCTGGAAATATTACAAATCCCTGTGAGTATTTTAAGAACATAACTTTACGTGTGAAGAAATATCTACACTCTATTCCAAGATCAACATATTTGTTCATGCCAGATTCGAATGGTAATTCAATACCAATACCTATTGATTTGCCACTTACTTCTTTTGCACCGTGATTTGCAGCTTGCATAATTCCAGGTCCACCGCCAGTAATAACGCCTAAACCCTCGCATGCGATTAGTTTGCCGAATAGTTTAGCTTCATTATACCACTTACTTCCAGTCTTGGTTCTTGCAGAACCAAACACTGAAATACAAGGACCCAATTCGCTAAATACATCAAATCCTTTTGTAAATTCTCCTTGAATTCTTAGGATCTGCCATGCATCATCTGCCTTATTCTTCATTTTACTTTGTTTTAATCGTTAGGATAATTCTTGCCCCACATGTGGCGTGTTGTTTCAGCATTTACTACAACATTTTCTGTTGGATGTTTTGCTAAATTAAATGCTCCATCAAAAATCCAAGTATATGGAATCCTCTTGGTTGGAGATTTAATGTCATGACTGATTGCAATGTGTTTGTAAAAAAAACACGTTTTATCCTCCACATTCAACATCTTCTGACTAGTCATTGGGTTGTTTGGATGATTAGCTAAAATATTCATCTGTTCAATCCACATATCAGCATACTTGTTTTCTGCTATAAATTGACCATCTTTATCGATAGTATATTTTACTTTACCATTTAAGTTTGGTCCTCCAAAGATTTGCATCATACCATCAAAGTGTCCTGTTCCACCAAAAAGAATTGATTCAGGATCCACTAAATCTGGTCTACTCATTGCAACATAACGTGCTGTGTTTTTACATGGATATAATGGTGATCTAAAGTTTTGGTGTTCTTTAAAATACTTTTCTAGGATTTTTGCAAACTCCATCATAGTATATGGTCTCTCTAGATTTTCTAAAATATAAGCCATATCTTTGGCAGCTTTTTTAGGTCCTTCTAATAACCAATCCTTAACTTGTGTACCTTTAGGATAATAGATCTGAAATAAATCATTACGAGCATGTCTGTTTTCAACAAAATGTGCTCTTGTTTTTTCTTCACCGTCATTGATCAATCTCATAATAGTACCCCAATGTTCATTACTGAATGAGAATACTATTGTATAATAAAGAAGTTTTTCTAGATCAGTTTCATTTTTCATCATATAGCAATATGGATGTTCGTGCCAATGTAACCTATGTGAAAATATCTGATAATCTTCTAATAATAATTTGTCTTGTCTCTTATCGAACGCGTGACAGAATTCAAAGAATTTATCAAATCTCTGTTCTTGAGTCCAATCTTTCATCCAACTTTCTTTTGGTTTCCCTTTTTTCATTAGGATCTCGGCGGTGTTGGGATATTGTATGTTGGTATATGTCATATTAGTTTCACCTTCGAATTCAAATAGACGATCTTGTAAAAAGTCTGACATAGATGAACCTGTTTTTGGATTATGCTCAATTTCACACTGAGGTTCTCTGATTATATATTGCTCTTTACTCATAGTGTACTTACCATTTTTTTATACTCTTCTACTGAAACTCCAGCTGCTTGTAGTACTTTATCATCTGATGGAAATGAAGTCATATCATTGAATGTTTCTAATAGACCTAAATCTAACATTGCTTTTTGTCTACCAAATGGATGATCTTTTATCGATGAAGAGTTCCATAAAGTGTCCATGTTGATGTGTGAATAATCCTTTCCAGGTCTTAGATAGTTTTCTATCCATCTAATAAAATCACATGCAACATCTTCTGCGTTATATGGTAATGATCCAGTGTCTTCATATATTTTATTCATTACTGCGTCTAAAAATGCTTCGCTCTTTTTGCCACCACCTGAAACTGGATCTGCAAGATAGCCAATACATTCTACTGCGTTTGTACCATAATAAAACATAGATTCTCTATTCATATATTCTGGGAACCAATCGCATACATCTGCAATAACTGCAGCATATTGAAATCTATAGATTCTTAGGCCATTATCAGCATTCCATTTAAACATCCATTCACCAAGCTCTCTTAAGTCTTTTTTATCACCAGATCTTAAATATGTTGCCATATCTCTTGCTAATCTTGGTACATACTCACATAAGAAATAATCTCCACCTCGTTTGTAAACATATTCTGGTTCTTTAAACGAAGACATGCCAACAAAACTATCTTCATCCGAAGTCGGTTTAGGTGGTTTTGGAAATGCTGGAAATTGATAACCCACCGAAGTATAAAATGAAGTCGGGTGATGTTTAACCTTTTCGCACATGTCTTCAATAGTATTACAATCATGTAAAGATGGTAATATTGTGTTGTGATAACCCGATGG